>OBAH01000241.1_pt1 | contig 51700 bp, 50 predicted proteins | sample 1517491 | NCBI WGS metagenome assembly OBAH01 (sample SAMN04571697, study PRJEB22368) | human gut metagenome | biome: human gut; material: stool | host: Homo sapiens | place: Luxembourg | collected 2012-08-03
AGCATCATTTCTGATGCTAAGATCTTGATTGGTCATCTTAACTTAATGACATTGCTCCTGCGAGCTCTTTTTGTTATTTTAAGGGAATGATTCATTTAAAATTTATTGTAGTTTTTTCACCTCATCTAAAGGCAGACCTGTAATCGCAGCAATTTTTTCGAGTGAGAACTCCTGTAATTTGAGCATGCGTTTTGCAGTTTCGATAGAATTTAGAAAAGTACCGCATTCTATACCATACTTTTCGCCCTCGGAGAAACCAGCTTCATATTCTGCTTTCCGTAATTTCTTCTCTTCCAATTCTTTATCATACTCAAAGATACTCATACTGATGACCTCATTTCGGTTGTGGGTAAGAAATTCGGCTAAAATCCCTTCCCTGATACATTCGTCTATAGCAAAATCCGTTCCACGTCATATCCATTATCCGTCAATTCTAAAATTGCAATGCCTGTTCCGTCGTGTATCAGAAATCAATGCAATTTTCATGAATCAGACCTCGCTTCGTTTGAGTGTAATTTTTTCACTTCGTCAAAAGGCAGACCTGTGATCGCAGCAATTTTTTCAAGTGAGAACTCCTGTAATTTGAGCATGCGTTTTGCAGTTTCGATAGAATTTAGTTCTATACCATGTTTTTCACCCTCAGAGAAACCAGCTTCATATTCTGCTTTCCGTAATTTCTTTTCTTCCAATTCTTTATCATACTCAAAGATACTCATACTGATGACCTCGTTTCGGTTGCAGGTAAGAAATTCGGCTAAAATCCCTTCCCTGATACACTCGTCTACGGCACGTTCCACGGCCTGATCTAAAGACATATCCGCTGCATAGAGCCGCACTCTGGCAACATACTGCGCATATTCGTTTAATGTATTGCAATGCTGCATTAACTCTGCATTGTGCCCCTCATTGACGTTTAAAACCGTGACAATCAATTCGAGTTTTGGTTCATCTGACAAATGTTCAAATGCCGAGGAGAGCCGAAGCTCTGCGCAGTCGGGAACTGCCGTCGAACCATTATAAAACTCGATAAAATTTGGTGCAGGAATTTTTTGCAGAGTCGAAGAATAAAGAGATTTCTTATCCACGAGTTTCTGATATTCACTGCAAATATAAAACAGATCACGAAGAGGCATATTTGGATTGTAGGTTGACTGATGCTCATACAGATACAAATTAGTATCCATAATAAATGCCAGATCATTTTTCATCCCCATATAAATAGCATTCTCTAATGTGACGATTTCCAGATCATCTGGATTATTATAATCGCTCTGGTTTACTGCATTATAGAGGGACAGCAGGTTCTTCCGGTCAGAAAACAACATCCGAAAAACGGTGTCTTTATAATTCCGGTTTGCCGTCGGTGTTTTGACTGTAAAATTTCTTTTTGTCTTGTTACGGTTTCTTTTGCATTTTGCCATAAATTGTTTCCTCCTGAAATTGTAGGACAGCTTATTTATAAAACTGTTCGTGATTGCAGGAGAAAGTGATCATATATTTTCCTAAGTTCCTTCGTCTCCTGCTTTTCAATTGCTAAATGGGTAACAAAAAGCATAGATACGAATGAAGCATACAGATTATTTGGGGCTAATCTGTCGCCGTTAGAATATAGATGACAAAAATGTCATGAAATTTGTAAAATATGCTTTAGATTATTGTAACACAAGGGTAGGAAATGAAGCAAGAAATTTTATAGCAAAATCCGTTCCACGTCATATCCATTATCCGTCAATTCTAAAATTGCAATGCCTTTTCCATCTCCGCGGTCAGCCCCGGCGCTGCCCGGATTGATAAAAACTTTTCCGTAGCGGTCGTAGTGTGTGAATACATGGGTGTGTCCGAAAATTATAAAATCCGCATCCGTGAGATCGAAAGGCAGGTCAGCTTTGTTATGGACAAGATAAAATAATTTTCCATTAATCGGCACGGAGACAAACTCATGCAGGTAGGACGCCCACTCTCCGTGGTCACAGTTCCCACGGACTGCATACATCGGAATGCCGCAGTTTAAGAATCTGTTATAGGTACGTTCATTGTCAAAATCTCCGGTGTGAATGAGATAATCACAATTTTTGATATGGTCAAATAATTCTTTACGGCATACACCGTGTGTATCGGAAACTAATGCAATTTTCATGAATCAGACCTCGCTTCGTTTGTTTGTAATTTTTTTATCTCATCTAAAGACAGCCCGGAAATAGCAGCAATTTTTTCAAGCGAAAATTCCTGAAATTTAAGCATGCGTCTGGCAGTTTCAATAGAATTTAGAAAAGTACCACGTTCTATACCATACTTTTCACCCTCAGAGAAACCAGCCTCATGTCCAGCTTCATATTCTGCTTTCCGTAATTTCTTCTCTTCCAATTCTTTATCATACTCAAAGATACTCATACTGATGACCTCATTTCGGTTGCAGGTAAGAAATTCGGCTAAAATCCCTTCCCTGATACACTCGTCTACGGCACGTTCCACGGCCTGATCTAAAGACATATCCGCTGCATAGAGCCGCACTCTGGCAACATACTGCGCATATTCGTTTAATGTATTGCAATGCTGCATTAACTCTGCATTGTGCCCCTCATTGACGTTTAAAACCGTGACAATCAATTCGAGTTTTGGTTCATCTGACAAATGTTCAAATGCCGAGGAGAGCCGAAGCTCTGCGCAGTCGGGAACTGCCGTCGAACCATTATAAAACTCGATAAAATTTGGTGCAGGAATTTTTTGCAGAGTCGAAGAATAAAGAGATTTCTTATCCACGAGTTTCTGATATTCACTGCAAATATAAAACAGATCACGAAGAGGCATATTTGGATTGTAGGTTGACTGATGCTCATACAGATATAAATTGGTATCCATAATAAATGCCAGATCGTTTTTCATCCCCATATAAATGGCATTTTCTAATGTGACGATTTCCAGATCGTCGGGATTATTATAATTGCTCTGGTTTACTGCGTTATAGAGTGAGAGCAGATTTTTCCGGTCAGAAAACAACATGCGAAAAATAGTGTCTTTGTAGTTTCTGTTTGTAGCTGGCATATTGACTGCTGAGTTTCTGGATACTTTGTTATGGTTTCGTTTGTGTTTTGCCATAGGCTTCCTCCTGATTGGTGAGACAGCTCTTAAATAATACTGTCTTGGCAGGAGAATAAATATATTCTATATCTGATTTCTTTCGTCTCCTGCTTTTAAATTCGTTAATGGGTAATTAAAAGCATAGATACGAACGAACAACGCAGATCATTGGGGGTAATCTGACGTTTCCAGAATATAGATGGCATAACGCCATAAAGATTTTGTAAAATATGCTTTGGAATATTATAACATAAACATGGGAAACAAAACAAGAATTTTTATGTATTACTTGCGCTGGTTTTATATGAATGATATAATGACTATATCTCTACAGAGATATAGATTTAACGATGGTGAGGAACAGATGGAAAAGATTATTTATCATGGCTCAGACCATATAATTTTAAAGCCAGGATATGGAAAAGGAAATTTCTCAAATGATTATGGAAGAGGATTTTATTGTACGGAAAGTATTATGTTGGCAAAGGAATGGGCATGTGCAAAGAATACAGACGGCTACGCCAATCAATATAGACTGCATATGGATCAGCTATCGCTGCTTAACCTGAATGAATCAAAGTATCATATTTTAAACTGGCTGGCAGTACTGACACGCTATCGGAGTTATTGGCAGCAGAAAAGTATTGCAGAAGAAGCAAAAGAATATCTTCAGAAGCATTTCTTTGTAGATATATCGCAATATGATGTTGTGACAGGATATCGTGCTGATGATTCCTACTTTTCTTTTGCACAGGATTTTATTAGGGGAGTGATTTCACTTGCACAGCTAGAGGAAGCGATGCATCTTGGTAAACTAGGGGAGCAAATCGTGTTGAAGAGTGAAAAAGCATTTTCTCAGCTAGAATTTATTGACAGTGAAGAAGCGGAAGCAGAAGAATTTTTTCAGAAGAAGGTGCAGAGAGACAGGGAGGCAAGAAAAGAATACCGCAGAGCCAGAACGAGTAAGGCATCAGTGGATGATATTTATATGATCGATATCATGAGAAGGGGAATGGAGAATGAGGACTTTCGCTTACGATGAAGAATATGTTACGCTGGCACAACGTGTCATGGGAGATATGTTAGATTATGCAGTCAATACTTTAAATTATGAACTGCAAAACTTTTATCGGATGTTTCTTATTAGTGGCATTGCAAGACAGTTTGAGATTGGTAATCCGGCTTATGTGGCAGGCAGGAACGGTTGTGAAGTAGCTAAGGAAGTGATTGTTTTAAGTGGATTGGATATGCCGGAGGCTGAAGATTTGATGTATCTGGATAAGTCTCCGGAGTATTGGACAGGCTGGGCACTTGCTTATTATCAGTGGAAGTCAGGACAGTCTTTTCGTCAAATTGACCATGCAGTATCAATTGACACTGTGTGTGCTATGTATGATTCGCTTCATGAGGCTGATATAGAGAAGTTTGTTTACATTATGAATGAAAAATTAGAGCAACAGGATGTGTCAAGACTTCGCAGACTGCGGACTTATGCAAAACTTTCACAGCGGCAGCTGGCAGAAGCGGCAGATGTGCCTGTACGGCAGATACAGCTTTTTGAGCAGGGAGAACGGGATATTAATAAGACACAGGGAATAACATTACTGAAGCTATCACGGGTGCTAAAGTGCAGACCGGAGGAATTGCTGGCATATATGGATTGTTTGTGAAAAATTACCTATTGAAAATATTTGCCACTCATAGTACAATGCAATTGTTATATGACTGACGGAAATAGTGGGGTTTACCACGTGAAGTATAACAAAAGAATGCCGACCGTCTGGGCGAAGAGTCCAGACGTGCGGTTCTTTTTATTTTTAGGGTAAATTTTCCAAAAAATCCCATCAGCATGAGAAAGGAACCACTCATTGTATTTTTTCGAATACTTACCGGAAAAAGCGCACGTGACTCTTGACAAAAGATGAAAGTTAGTATAGCCTAACCGTGGTTAGAAAAGACTAACCATGCATCAATCAAAAATCAGAATGAGCATCATAAAAAAGTGTGATGAACCATGCAAGGCCACACGGTGGCAGAAGGAGAGAAAAATGCAGACAGAATGGAGAAGCTTCCAGGGCGGAGCCTGGGAAACAGAAGTAAACGTAAGAGATTTTATTCAGAAGAATTATCATCCATATGATGGGGATGATTCCTTCTTAGAGGGACCAACACAGGATACCACCGATCTCTGGGATCAGGTATTAGAACTTTCCAGACAGGAGAGAGAAGCCGGCGGAGTGCTGGATATGGACACAAAGATCATTTCCACGATCACTTCCCATGGTCCGGGTTATTTAGATAAAGAGAAAGAGAAGATTGTCGGTTTTCAGACGGACAAGCCTTTCAAACGTGCTCTCCAGCCTTACGGCGGTATCCGTATGGCGATCAAGGCGTGCGAGGACAATGGATACAAAGTCGATCCTGAAGTGGTAGAGTACTTTACAACACACAGAAAAACTCACAATGCCGGTGTATTTGACGCTTACACACCGGAGATGAGAGCGTGCAGAAGCGCACATATCATCACTGGACTTCCGGATGCATACGGACGAGGACGTATTATTGGTGACTACAGAAGACCGGCTCTTTACGGTGTAGACCGTCTGATCGAGGACAAAAAAGAGCAGCTGAACAACACACGTACCATCATGTACTCAGATGTGATCCGTGAGAGAGAAGAGTTATCCGAGCAGATCCGTGCGCTGGAAATGTTAAAGAAACTGGCAGAAATTTACGGCTGTGATATTTCGAAACCTGCAAATAATGTATTAGAGGCAACACAGGCTGTCTATTTTGCATATCTTGCAGCAGTAAAAGAGCAGAACGGTGCGGCAATGTCCTTAGGACGTACCTCCACTTTCTTAGATATTTATGCAGAGCGTGATCTCGCAGAGGGAATATTTACCGAAAAAGAGATCCAGGAGATCATCGACCAGTTCGTGATGAAACTTCGTCTTGTAAAATTTGCGCGTACACCGGAATACAACACGATTTTTGCCGGCGATCCAACCTGGGTGACAGAGTCCATCGGTGGAATCGGTGTGGATGGAAGACATATGGTTACAAAAATGTCTTACCGTTACTTAAACACCTTGAACAACATCGGAGCAGCACCGGAACCAAACATGACCGTACTCTGGTCTGTAAAACTGCCGGAAAACTTCAAAAAATTCTGTGCCGAGACATCTATCAAACACTCTGCGATCCAGTATGAGAATGATGATATTATGCGTGTTGTCCATGGTGATGATTACGGAATCGCATGCTGTGTATCTTCTATGAGAATCGGTAAGGAAATGCAGTTCTTCGGTGCGCGAGCAAACCTCGCAAAATGCCTGCTTTATGCAATCAATGGCGGTGTCGATGAGATGACAGGAAAACAGGTCGGACCGAAATACCGTCCGATCACATCCGAATACTTAGATTACGATGAAGTATGGGATAAATACAAAGATATGATGAAATGGTTAGCAGGAGTGTATGTGAACGCATTAAATATTATCCACTACATGCATGATAAATACTGCTACGAAAAATTAGAGATGGCATTACATGACAAAAATGTGAGAAGATGGTTTGCAACCGGTATTGCAGGATTTTCTGTAGTAGCAGACTCCCTTTCTGCGATCAAATATGCAAAAGTCAAACCAATCCGTGACGAGAATGGTGTGACCGTTGACTTTGAGATTGAGGGTGATTTCCCGAAATATGGAAATGACGATGATCGTGTTGACGAGATCGCAAAACAGGTGCTCCACACCTTTATCGGATATGTAAAAGGAAACCATACTTACCGTGGCGGTATCCAGACAACATCGATTTTGACCATTACATCCAATGTTTCCTATGGTAAAAATACAGGAGCAACACCGGATGGAAGAAAGAAAGGTGTAGCTTTTGCTCCGGGTGCAAACCCGATGCATGGACGTGATACCCATGGTGCGGTTGCATCCCTGGCATCTGTCGCTAAACTGCCATTTATGGATTCACAGGATGGTATTTCCAATACATTTACCATTGTACCGGATGCACTGGGCAAAGATGAGGCAGCACAGGAGAACAATCTTGTTGCAATGTTAGACGGCTATGTTGTCAAAGGCGGACATCACTTGAACGTAAACGTTTTAAACCGTGACACATTATTGGATGCACAGAAACATCCGGAACTGTATCCACAGCTTACCATCCGTGTATCCGGATATGCGGTCAACTTTATCAAACTGACAAAAGAACAGCAGGATGAAGTGATCGCACGTACCTTCCACGAGCGGATGTAGTGCAACAGCTCACACGTCATATCTGTGCAGACAGACTCATGCTTGCATGGAAGACTGTCTGCACAGATAGTGACGGAGAGAGCGCCAGTCTATGAGCAAAAGGAGCTGCGCAGCAGCGGAAAGCACCGCAGGAGCGGTTTTGCGAATGGCGCGGCAAGCGATAGGAATCAGAAAAGGAGAACAACATGGGGAAAATTCACTCGTTAGAAACATTTGGCACGGTGGACGGTCCGGGCGTACGGTTTGTCGTTTTTTTTCAGGGCTGCCCGATGCGCTGCCAGTATTGCCATAATCCCGATACATGGAAGATAGAGGATGGGGAAGAAATGACAGCGGATGAGATCATAGACCGTTTCGAGCGCAACCGTTCTTTCTATCAGACCGGTGGGATTACAGCAACGGGTGGGGAACCCATGCTACAGATTGATTTTCTGACGGAGCTTTTTACGAAAGCAAAGGCAAAAGGCATTCATACATGTCTGGATACATCTGGAATTATGTTTCCAAAGAAATATATAGGGACAGAACAGATCAGTGAGAGAGAGATCAGTCTCACTGGAATAAGTGAAAACAAGGCATCAGACAGAATGGAAAAGATAGAACAGCTCATGTCCGTGACAGATCTCGTCATGCTTGATATTAAGCATATCAACGATGAGGAACATCAGAAACTTACCGGGCAGTCGAACAGCAACATTCTTGCGTTTGCAAAGTATCTTGATGCGATCGGAAAGCCAGTCTGGATCCGTCACGTAGTCGTGCCGGGCATTACGTTTGATGAGAAAGAACTGACGGAACTTGGGCTGTTTTTAAAGACGCTCCACAATGTGGAGAAACTGGAAGTCCTTCCATATCATTCTATGGGAAAAGTCAAGTACGACAATCTTGGCATGGATTATGTTTTAAAAGATACGCCACAGCTTACCAAAGCAGAAGCAAAGGAAGCGGAGAATATGATTCGGGCGGCAATGAAATGACAATTTACTTCGCATATAAGCAGGCATTGTATGTACAAAAATTAAAAAAACAAAAAAATAACGGCACAAAATTAATACACAGAATTTACAAAAACTGTACAAAAATATATTGAAAAAACTTAATGCTAATGCTATAATGCGTATGTAAATAAAGAAAATGAATGACAATTATTGTATGAGAGCGGAGACACAATAATCTTTTATAAGATTTTGTGTCTTTTTTTTACAATTATTTGCTTGCATGAACATAAATGTATTGATGTTTTTATATTTGAAAAAGGGGGGAAAAAGAAAACTGTTTCGTGAAGCAAACGTCATTCGCCAGATGTAAAGGAGATTGTGTTATGGGAAAAAAATTAACAGCAAAAACGTGGTTAGTCATATCATTGATTTTGTGCTTTGTCAGTATGGCAGTATCTTCTGTCATACAAAGTTCTGGTGGAAGGGTAAAAGTATCTGAACTACGCCTTGTGGATTCAACAGGTCATGAAGTAAGTGCGCTGTTATATAAACCAAAGTCTGCAACGGAAGAAAATAAGTCGCCGGCTATTGTTACTGTTGAAGGGTGGTTTAATAATAAGGAAATGCAGGATTTATATTCTATAGAATATGCACGTCGGGGATATACTGTTATTGCGGTAGATATGCATGGACATGGAGATACAGAAATTACTGCGGCAGATGAAGTTTATTCATCTGCAGTTGGAATTGACGCAGCAGTGGCACTTGCTGCTTCATTGCCATACGTAGATAAAGGCAAGATTGGAATTACAGGACATTCAAGTGGTGGAGCTGCCTGTGACATGGAAATTGCAATTGATAATGAGAGGGAAAATCCAATTGTATCAGCTGTTCTATTTCAGGCATCTACATGGTGTGATGACACAGGTGTAGATCATAGTGCAGATTTTGGAACAAGAAATGTAGGAATTATTGCAGATAAATATGATGAATTCTTTTTTTGGACAACAGATGAAAATGGAAATGAAGCTGTACCGAGAATATTTCTGACGACCCCGGATGCAAAGAATTTTGTAAATTTCAATAATGGATCAGATGGAATGTCTGATGTTGAGTCTGGAAAGTATTATGAAAAAGATGGGGCATTCAGAGTTATTTATCAAGTAGGTGGAACACATCCATGGGTACATTTTTCGAAAACAAGTGTAGAGCATGGTATTGATTTTTTTGAAAAATCATTTGGAGCACCTCATGAAATAATTGCGTCAAATCAGGTATGGCAGGCAAAACAATTTTTTAATGTTTTGGGGCTTGTTGGTATTATGATGTTTGTTGTTGCATTTGTATTAACACTTGTTGAAAATACTGCATATTTTGGATGTCTTAAGGCATCTACAGATGTCAAGCCGGTTGTTATAACTGAGCCGAGACAGAAAAACTGGTTTTGGATTTCTATGGTTGCAGGGGCATTGTTTTCAGCATTAAGTTACCGCTTGATGATCATTACCATATATTCAAAGGCAAATCCTGTGTGGCCTGCAGCAGGTCCATTGCTGTCAGGTGTATGGAGTGTTTTAAACGGGCTATTCCTAGGGGCAGTCATACTTATTTCAAATAAGATTGCAGGAAACAACCGGATAAATGCAAAAGCAGCCGGAATTATGATGGAAAAGGGTAAATTGGTAAAAACAATCTATCTTTCAATTTTAACAGTAACGCTGGCTTTTGGAATTTTATTCTTTGCAGATTATTTCTTTAAGACAGATTTCAGATTGTGGGTATTAACACTAAAAGCATTTGATGCCGATAAAGTGCTGATTGGATTGAGATATATTCCATTATTTATGTTTTATTACATTATGCTGTCGATAGTTTCCTGCTGTTATAACCGTAATACAATTTGTGGCAGGGAAAACACGGTTGTAACAGCTTTGTTCAACATTGCTGGACCTGTTTTATATTGGCTTGTTCAATATATACCATTCTTTGTGACAGGTGCATTGACCTGGTATAAAACCGAGGGAGACAGAATCGGAGGTATCTGGTTATATCCTATGATAGTATTTTTATTTGTTAACCCGATTTTGGACAGAATCATATATAAGAAAACAAAAAATCCATATATAATGCCAATTATCAGTGCAATCATCATCACCATGATGTGTATTGCCAATACAACTATTATTCTTGGTGGTGCACCAGTGGTAGCAAATAATTATTAGTGAATAAAAAGGGACAGTGAAAATTAAAAAAGCAGGATCAAGGGTTTATAGTAACCCCAAGGTTCTGCTTTCTGTTTAGATATCGTGATCTACAGCCAGCCGGCAATCTACGTGTTTACGCAGGGTGTGATTGCCATGATCACCAATGCAATCTCAGCAGGTGTGATCGGCAGTTTACTGCTTTTGGTTTACAGCAAGACACGTTCGAAAAAAGGAGGCCTTTCTCAGGAAGACTAAGTTTTATGTAAAAGATTTTTTGGAAAAGTATTTACAGATTTCTGTTTTTGCGATTTAATAAGAAGTAGATATATAGTTCAAAAGAAGAAAGGATGAAACGATATGAAAATCAAGAATATCAAAGATGTTGATGGATTTTTTAAAGTAATTGATTCCTGTGCTGGAAAAGTAGAATTGATCACAGGTGAGGGAGACAGATTAAACCTCAAATCAAAACTTTGTCAGTATGTTTCTCTGACAAGCTTATTAAACTCTGATGTAGAGATCCCAGAACTTGAAATTGTAGCTTACGAGCCGGAAGATACAGAGAGAATCATTAAGTTCTTAATGACAAACTAAGTACATTGTCAGTTGATTTTTGAACGCTGTACTAGACAGTGAAAAGCTGATCGTTGAAAATGCGGTCAGCTTTTTTGTGCTTTAATAAAAGAAGATTCTTTTGTGCCATGTTTTTATTTTCTTCTTTTTCTGCCATATATGACGGTTGCAATTCACGGCATGAAATAGTACAATAAATCGTCTTAAAAATGGAATAATAATGTTAGTATATAGCGAAAGGAATTAAGATGTCAAAAATAGAGTTTCACGAAATTACATTAGATGATAAAACATGGATGGATGCCAGATTTCAGGAAGATGACAGAAATGCATGCGAGTATACGTTTGCCAATAATTTTGTCTGGCGGAAAGTATATCATGTTGAAGTTGCAGAAAAATATGGGTGTGCGATCATTCGTTTTGAGGAGGAAGGAGTGGTGATGTATTCCTATCCAATCGGGGCAGGTGACCGCAGAAAAGTCATCGATGAACTGCGCACAATCTGTGAGGAAGAAAAACGCCCACTTATTATGAGCCCATTGAGCGAAGCAGACCGGGAGCAGATGCTTACATGGTATCCGGAACAGTTTTTGATCCAGGGAGACCGGAACGATTATGATTACATTTATTCCAGAGAAAAATTAGCAACGCTTGCGGGGAAAAAGATGCATGGCAAGAGAAATCATATTGCGAGATTTCAGGATGAGGATGACTGGTGCTATGAGGAACTGAATGATTCCAATATAGAAGAATGCCGCAATATGACTTACACATGGATCAAAATGAGGGCAGAGAAATGGAATGAAGAGATGGAACTTGAGATGTCAGTGCTTCATGAGGCATTTGACTATAGAAAAGAACTCGGGCTTGTCGGTGGAATCATCCGGAAGGCAGGGCAGATTGTTGCATTTTCTATCGGGGAACCATTAAACAGTGACACGTATGTTGTACACTTCGAAAAAGCATTTCCGGATATGCAGGGTGCATATCCGATGATCAACCAGCAGTTTGTTTTACATGCGTGTGAAGATTATACTTATGTAAACCGCGAGGAAGATACAGGAGATCCGGGACTGCGCAAGGCTAAGATGTCCTATTATCCGGAAATCCTGCTGAAAAAATACGTGGCAATCTCAAGTGATGTCATTTTTGCAGATAAGGGCAGAAACAGGGAAGAAATCCACAAAATATGGGAGACCTGTTTTGGTGACGAGGCAGAACTGGTAGATTTTTATCTGGACAAACGGATGACAGAGGATAATATGCTGCTCATCTGTCAGGATGGGCATGCGGTTTCCATGGCAAGCTTTTTAGATATGAATATCAGGGATGGTGAGGAGTGGAAGCCGGCGAAGTATGTATATTCAGTGGCAACGCTCCCGGAATACCGTGGCAGAGGTTATGCAGCGAAGATCTTAAAGAAGGCAGAAGAGATTTTTAATATGCCATTGGTGTTAGTCCCGGCGGAAAAAGAGCTTGTCGGCTATTACCGTAAAGTTGGGTTCACAGAGGCGTATCCATCGGAGCGTTTACTGGAAAAACAGGATGTGCCGGAACTTTTTGCAGCGGAATTAAACAGTTATTCTGTGGAGGAGATCACTGCGGCAGAATATAAAAAAATCCGGGAGCAGAAATTGATGAGAGATGGTTTTATTGCATGGGATGAGGCGGCAATCCGTTTTGCGATGGATTTTAACTGTTTCTGTGGCGGAAGAACGGTGAAGGTAGTGTGGAGTGATGATATTTCCAGAGACGAGAGTGCAGAGGACGCTGATATTCTAATGTACTGCCCGGAGAATGGGACGCTGCACATTATCGAAACGACACTGGGTGAAGAACAGTTTGAGGAACTTCTGCCGGAACTTATGGCGCAGACAAAAACAGAACGTCTGGTATATGACAGAAAGGGTATCATGGTGCTTTCTTCTGATGACCAGGACAGGCAGGAAAGACTGCTTGCAGATGGTTATTTTGCGCTGTCGCTGGCGTAAAGACCAATCTGAAATTCTGAAATTTTCAGAAATTATATAAAATATATAAAAAGTTTTCGGTTTAAGACAAAAAAATGTTGATAATGTATAAAAACATGCTATAATAAAGTCATGATATAAATAAGCATTCAGAAAGCTATCTGACATAGCATGGAATTGGATCATTATATCAAATAAGCGACAAAGGGGTTGGACATCATGAGAATTAAGATCACAGGAAGAAACATCGAATTGACAGAAGGACTGAAAGCCGCAGTGGAGGACAAGCTGAATAAGCTTGAGAAGTATTTTACTCCGGACACAGAAGTGAATGTAACATTGAGCGTAGAGAAGGAACGCCAGAAAGTTGAAGTTACGATTCCTATGAAGGGAAGTTATATCCGTTCCGAACAGGTAAGCAGTGATATGTATGTATCCATTGATCTGGTAGAGGAAGTCATTGAACGTCAGCTTAAAAAGTATAGAACAAAACTTGTAACAAAGCAGCAGAATGCAGCAGCAGTTTTCAAACAGGATTTTCTGGATGAGAAGTCAGAGGATGATGAAGAGATCAAGATCATCAGAACCAAGAAGTTTGATATGAAACCAATGTATCCGGAGGATGCATGTGTAGAGATGGAATTATTAGGACATGATTTCTATGTATTCATCAACGCAGAGACAGAGGATGTCAATGTTGTTTATAAGAGAAAAGGCAATACTTACGGATTGATCGAGCCGGAATATTAAAAGTGAGATCAGAGGAGAGCGGGCAGCTCTCCTCTTTTTAGGTTTAGCATGAAATTACTGTAAAGTGCCGGTATACAGGATGGATATGCCGAGCTGATTTTTCTGTAAAATCAGGAAAACGTGCGGAAAAAGCGAATTGTGCTGCAGATACCGGTGGCGTATAATGGAATTACTTCATGTGTAGTAACTTTGAGAGAGATGGAGAAAAAATTTTTTGATATTTTAAGAATTGTACAGAAAAATCCGGTATTCGGAAAAACGTTAATGTGCGGCGGTATGTTAGATGAAAAGCGCATGGAAATCCTATATGAGATTCTCTATGCGATTGACAGGGGGGAGCTTACGGATACCAGAAATGACATCTTTCAGTATGGCAGTCTGATCGGAAAAAAGGACTTACTGGCAAGACAGATTTTTTTGTGTTTATTGATTCTCTTAGATGAGCAGGAACAGATGATCAGGAAATGATTTGCAGATCGTAATAACAAAAGATTTTTTACAAAAGAGTTCTGTGTAAGGCACAGAATTGCCGTGTGGATTTTTAGATGGAAAAAGAGTCTGTAGTTCGGCTCAGAATAACAAGGGAGGAGAAAGTATTACTACACAAGGGGAGAGTTTTTAGAATAGTCTTACCGGATGTTCTGGTGAGACTATTCTTTTTTATCTTGTCATGAGTTGGAAAAAGGGTTACTATAATAAAGATTTGATAGGCAGACATATAATGTTAAAAAGTTGGAGCAAAATCCAAAATAAAATCAGAATAGAGGAGATTACACCATGAATATTGTTGTTTTAGCAGGTGGTTTAAGTACAGAGAGAGATGTGTCTTTCAAGACGGGGGATATGGTATCCAAAGCACTTCGTGAGAATGGACATAATGTTATTTTACTGGATGTTTTTATGGGATACAGTGACAAAGAGGAAAATCTGACCGGAATTTTTGACCGCACAGAGGAAGTCAGCGTACAGGTAAAGGATATCCCGGAAACAGCACCGGATCTTGCAAAGGTAAAAGCGTCAAGAAAAGACCAGTCGGACTGCTTCTTCGGACCGAATGTCATCAACATGTGCCGCATGGCGGATATTGTTTTCATGGCATTACACGGAGAAAACGGAGAGAATGGCAAGATTCAGGCAGCTTTTGATCTGTTTGGAATCAAGTATACCGGAACCGATTATTTGAGCAGTGCGCTTGCAATGGATAAGGGAATGGCAAAACAGCTATTTATCGCTGGTGGAATCCCGACACCACAAGGTATTTCCATGAAGAAAGAGAACCGGAAAGATTCTGCAAAAGAACTTGGCTTAAAGCTTCCATGTGTTGTAAAACCATGCTGTGGAGGTTCCAGTATCGGTGTTACGATCGTGCGCACAGAGGATGAATTCAAGAGCGCTTTGGATGAGGCGTTCAAATGGGAAGATAACCTCATCATTGAGGAGTATGTAGAGGGACGTGAGTTTTCCATCGGCGTTATTGACTATAAGGCGCTTCCGGTCATTGAGATCGCACCAATTCAGGGATTCTATGATTACAAGAATAAGTACAAAGCAGGCAGTGCAGTTGAAACCTGTCCGGCAGAATTACCGGAAGAGATCACAAAGCGGATGCAGCATTACGCAGAGCGCGTGGCAGAGGTGTTAGGACTGGATACTTACTCCCGCTCGGATTTCTTATTAAATAAGAATAACGAAATTTACTGTCTGGAAGCAAACACACTTCCCGGCATGACACCGACAAGCCTTCTTCCACAGGAAGCAGGCGTTCTGGGAATCAACTTTAATCAGTTATGTGAGAAGCTGATTGAGATTTCCTTAAAAAAATATGAGAAATAATGATGAATGACATATCGCCACCAGTTTTGCAGAACCGGTGGCAGTTTGTTCTATAATAACAGGAGCATGATATGAAAAATATGACCTTAGAGCATATCGCAGCAGTCTGTGGCGGTACTTACATAGGAAATGAAGCGGATAAAAAACGCGAGATCAAAGGCGCAGTGATCGACAGCCGTCTTGTGGAAAAAGATTACTTATTTATCCCGGTACGTGGAGAAAAGGTGGACGGACACAGTTTCATCCCATCTGTTTTTGAAAAAGGAGCACTGGCAGTGTTTTCCGAAGAAAAATTAGAAAATCCGGCAGGTCCATACATTCTCGTGGAAAACACCTTAGATGCGATGAAGAAGATTGCAGCAGATTACCGCAGAGGTCTGGATATTAAAGTAGTCGGAATCACAGGAAGCGTTGGAAAAACGAGTACCAAAGAGATGATCGCATCTGTTCTGGCACAGAAATATAATGTGTTAAAAACAGAGGGAAACTTGAATAACGAGATCGGACTTCCGCTCACGATTTTTAAAATCCGGGAGGAACATCAGGTGGCTGTGCTTGAGATGGGAATTTCCGAGTTTGGTGAGATGGACCGGTTATCCACAATGGCAAACCCGGACATCTGCGTGATCACGAACATCGGACTCTGCCATCTGGAAAATCTCATCACAAGAGATGGAATCTTAAAGGCAAAGACAGAGAGTTTTGCGCATCTGACACCGGATGGAATTGCGGTATTAAACGGAGATGACGACAAGCTCTGCGATAAGAAAGTTGTCAATGGAAAACCGGCAGTGTTCTATGGTATCGAAAAGGCTGCCAAAGTGGCTGAAACAGAGGAAGGAACTAAGACGCTTGCCGAGAAAACGGTTTACGCAACGAATGTAGAGGCAGTTGACCTGACCGGAACAAAAGCAGCGATCCATTATCCGTCGAAAGAGACAGGCGGGGAAGTGACGATGGAAGTCACGATTCCAATCGCCGGAGAACACAATGTATACAATGCGCTGGCAGCGGTGAGCGTGGCAAGAGAATTAGGACTGACCTGTGACGAGATGAAGCGCGGGATTGAATCAGTGCAGACGATCGGCGGCAGAAGTAATCTGATCCACAAAAATGGCATTACGATCATCGACGACTGCTACAATGCAAATCCGGTTTCCATGAAAGCATCCATCGATGTATTGTCCAACGCACCGGGCAGAAAAATCGCGGTACTCGGAGATATGGGCGAGCTTGGCGCAGAGGAAAAACAGCTTCACTATATGGTGGGAGAACATTTTGCAGGAAAGGGAATTGACGCACTTTACTGTGTGGGAACACTCTCACAGGAGATCACTAAAGCAGTGCGTGCAAATAGCAGTGCGACAGAAGTCCATCATTATGAGGACAAAGCAGACCTGATCAAAGACCTTGTAAAAGAGGTACAGAGCGGGGATACAGTGCTTGTGAAAGCGTCACATTTTATGGGATTCCCGGAGATTGTGAAGGAATTGACGAAGTGAGCTGTTTTGAGAATGTTGTAATAGGATTGTAGAAGTAGAATTTAATATATTATGTATATATAAAAAGTCCATTATCGCTTTAAATTGATAGTGGACTTTTTATTGTTATAATTTAATGTATATTAGTGGTCATGTATAGACAAAATTTGGTATGTACAGGAGTAACCTTAAATATTTTGTAAATAGCTAGCTAAGCTGAAGTATGCATTTGCTTTTGTGTAGTTGGCTGCTAATTCTGCATATTGTGCACAGAGCACGCTATTATTTTCGATATTTTCTAGAGAAGAGAGCATATTACAGTTTTGTTGTTTAATAGATTCATTTTGTGACTCAAGAATACGATTTGAAAAAATGATTTGCTCATTTTGCTCGATAATATAATCCAATTTAGATATTATGCGTTGAATACCATTTTCCATATGTTCATGCACAAATGTATCTTGGAGGGATTCCTGAGAAGAAGACATATAGTCATATATGTAATATACTGAGGCTAAATTGCGATAGGGATTAGGTAACAAATTCATATTATAGTAATCGTTTAATAAGTTAGATACAGTAACGTATTGTCCTTTCATATATTTTTCATAATCATCTTTTTTTATTAATATTTCATTTATTAGTTGTTGATTTTTTTCTAAACGAATATCTTCATTTTTATTATGCTCGATACATGCAGGGAGAAGTTGTTCATATTCTTTTAATTCATCTTTGGCTGATTTGATTTTATTTGCTCCGAGATGAATTAGAAAGATGGATATAGCAGTCATGCTTAGAAATAAGAATGAAGCAAATCCGGGTGAACTTTCATACATTGATAGATAGTGAAATCCTATTTTATTGGAATCTATGCGATAGGGATGTCCACTTTTTTCAATTAATGTCATATATACACATAATAATTCCAATCCTATTCCAAGTAATATTAGAAAAGGTCCATTAGTATGTTTAGAAGGCTTTTCTGGTAAGGTTGCATAATCAGTTTGGCAAAGAGAATCTATTTTTTTTGAAAAGCTGCTATTGTATTCATTAATTCGTTGTTGGATTTTTATTTGTGCAAATTCTAAGTCGCGAATATTTTTTAAATATAATAATAACGCATTTCTTTCCATAGACTGTGTCCTCCATAAATTTATCTTTTGTTAATGATAGTACAAATATTTACTAAAATCAATAGTAAATATTTGTACTATGCTAGAATCCTAGACAAATAAAGCGTCTGATGGGATGAAAAGTGGATTATATAATTAGAATTAGAAATTTAAGAGAAGATGCAGATAAAACACAGCAAGAAATTGCTGAATATTTGGGAACGTCACAAACAATGTATGCTAGATATGAACGAGGTGCAAATGAAATGCCAATTAGACATTTGATTAAGTTGTCAGATTACTATCAAGTATCTTTAGATTATCTTTGTGGACGGACAGATGAAAAACGAATGTATAAAAAGAAATAAGTAGAATAAAAAAACGAAGGATATTAGAGCCACATCCTAGAATGTGATTCTTTTCATAAAATAACCAACCTATATATTTAGGTTGGTTATTTTATATTAAAGAAATATAGTTTAAATCATAACTTTATTTTTCTCTAACATCTCAGCAATCACATCCTGACAGTAAGCTCCGATTTTTTTCTTCTGTTCCTTATCCAGCTCGTTCGGATAAATTGGTTTTCCGTATTCTACAATTACATGTGCTTTTTTGACACGAGGTATATGAGCCTCCAACACATCTGCGGAGTTCGTGATCGCCATCGGGATAATCGGACAGCCACTCTTTTCCGCAATCTTGAAACTTCCCTCTTTGAATGGGAGCATCAGATCGTCCGTTTTATTTCTTGTGCCTTCCGGGAAGATACACATGGAAATTCCATTCTTTACATTGTCGATTCCGGCAAGGATCGTTTTTAACGCTTCTTTTACATTCTCACGGTCGATAAACAGACAGTGCAGACGCCGCATCCAGGTGCGCAGCAACGGCACTTTTTCCATATCCTTTTTCGCAATGTAGCCGGTGAGACGCGGGCAGCGTGCATAGGTGATGATAATATCGAAATAGCTTCTGTGGTTTCCGATGTATAAGACCGCCTGATCTTTCGGGACATTTTCTTCACCGATGACGGTCACTTTCGTTCCACAGATAAATAAAATCACACGGAATGCCCACTGCACCATGCGAAGCTGACCTAAGTCGGCAGCCTGTTTGTTGAATTTTGCAATGATCCATTCCACGCCGAGCACCGGGATTCCGATGATGAGGTAGAGAATTGCAAAGAGTAATGCAAGGATTAATCTTATCATAAGGAAAATTCCTTTCTACTTAATAAAATGTTTTATAAAAATACGATGATCTGTGTTGTGCTGAAATATCAGCCTCATCCCATTATAAGGGTTGGGGAAGAGAAAAACAACTCATAAATTAGGAATATAGAAAGGTATGCCGGCATATAATGGTATAAGAGCAAAAATGCTGTGCCGGGTGGCACGGAACTGGAGGCGGGTATGCAGACGAAAAGGGAAAAAAGCAGGTATGGTTTTTGGAAACCGGGATTTCTTTTTGCAACACTTTTTTTTGCAGCACTTCTTTTTGCCGGATGCAGTGTGGAACAGACGAACCGGACAAAAATCAGTGATCTTGATTACACGATCGCCGCAGAGGCAGACATACCGGAAGAACTGCAAAATGATATTGAGGAGAAAAAGGCTGCAGATTTTAAAATGACGTACAAAGACAGCGAATTTTTATACATAGTAAGAGGCTACGGAGAACAGGAGACCGGAGGGTATAGTATCTGTATCCGCGATCTGTATCTGACATCGAATGCGATCATTTTTGATACGGAACTGATTGGTCCGCGCAAGGGGGAAGCCATCAGTAAGAGCCCAAGTTATCCATATATTGTGGTGAAAGTGGAGCTGCGGGATGAGAATGTAGTGTTTGAGTAGATTTGTATGAAAAAACATTCGAAAATAGAGAAAAATTGCAAATATTCATGAATTTTGTGCAAAACACGCAAATCCGTTTGACAAAATTTTATTACAGTGCTAAAGTAAAGCGTGAAATAAGGAGGTAGAAAAATGCAACAGGCAGACATCAGTAAGGTACGTGCATCCGTACACCAGCAGTGTGGCAGTAAAGTTATGATCCAGCTTGATCGTGGGCGTAATAAGGTTGATATCCAGCAGGGCGTGATCCAGCATGCATATCCAAGTGTTTTCACGATATTGGTAAATGATGAGCGTGATGACAATCAACCTCAGTTATTATCCTTTAGTTACAATGATATTATTACAAAAGATATTCGCATGAAACTCTGCTAAGAAAGTGTGCAGATGGCTATTTTGTGAGCAAATAGTGATAAAAGCGTGTATAAAATTCCCTCTATTCGAATACAATGAAAAAAAGGATTTCGGATCGGGGGAATTTTTTTGCAGTTAAATAAAATAAAATTACATAGTTGCACGACATTTGCCAGTGCACAGAGCCAGATTACATTAGATGACGATTACAACGTGCCGGACTACCGGCCGGATATTGTAAAAGTGTTAAAGGAAAAAGGAGAACTTCAGTTTGATGAGGTGAAGGCGGCAGCAGGCGCGGCGTGGTTAAAGGGACGCCTTGTTTTTAAAGTGTTGTACCGCAGTGATCAGGACAATGCAAAAATAAGCTGTCTGAAAGGAGAAATACCGTTTCAGGAAAAACTCAACATGGACGGTGTACAGGAATATGATGTGATACAGGCATCCGGAGAGATTGAGGATCTCACGATCGGAGTCATCCATTCCAGAAAAATCAGCGTGCGGGCAGTCATTTTGTTAAAGACAGAAGAACCGCGGGAAAAAGAGGATGAACTCTGTGTTGGGATAGAGGCGGATGACGGATGTGAAAAACGTTATCGGAACACAAATATCTTACAGCTTTTATGTATGAAGCGCGATCAGTGCCGCCAGAAAAGCGAGATCACACTGCCGTCAAGCAAACCCAATGTGCATGAAATTTTATGGAAAAGCTTAGAAATCCGCAATCTGGATACAAAAATGGGGCAGGACGGTGTAAAACTGAGTGGCGAAGTGCTCATCTCCGTTTTGTATCAGGAGGAAGAGGAAACAGACCGCGTGCAGTGGTATGAGACGGTGATTCCATTGGACTGCGGTGTGGAATGTGACGCAGGAACGGAGGCAGATATTATTTATAAAGTGAAGGCAAGACCGGCTTCCATGGAACTTGAGGTAAAGCCGGACTACGACGGTGAGGAGCGCGTTCTGGTCCTGGAACTTGTGATGAATCTGGATATCCGGGTGTGGAAAGAACAGGAGATTTCCATGTTAGAGGACGTTTATTCTCTGAAACAGGAGATCATTCCAGTCTGCACAGGCGTGACTTTACATCATATTTCTGTGAAAAATGACAGCCAGTGCCGCCTGACCGAGCAGATGGAGTTAGCGGAAAGTCAGGAGAAGATTTTACAGATTTGTTCCTGTGAGGGAACGGTTCATTTAGAGAACACGGAATTGACCGAACAGGGCGTGCGTGCAGAGGGGATTCTGGTCACAGAACTGCTTTATATCACGACCGACGATCAGATGCCAATCGGTTCTGCCAGAGAGATTTATCCATTTGAACAGCTCATTGAAATCCCACAGCAGACGGCGCGGACAGAGCGCAATAAGCTGGAAGAGTTGGAGGCTTTGGAGCGGAAAAATAAACTGCAGACAGAGCTTGATTGCAGGATCAGCCAGTTGTCCGCGGTCATGCTCGATCAGGATCATGTGGAAATAAAAGCGGTGATCGGATTAGATTTGCTTGCATTTGAGCAGGAACAGATAGATAATATTACTGATACGCGTGAGGATCCTCTGGATATGGAGCAGTTACAGAAGCGTCCGGGACTGGTCGGTTACATTGCAAAAGATGGGGATTCGCTTTGGAGTATCGCAAAGGAGAATCACACAACGGTGGAAGATATTCTGCGGGATAATCACCGGACGGATGAGGATCTGCGCAGAGGAGAAAAAATTCTGATTGTAAAGAAAGTAGAACTGAACAGTTACGAATCGTAATTGTGAAGTACTGAAAAATCACAAAAAGACAATGAAAAGCAGATTAAGAAGAATTGAGATAACATGATAGAGGTAACACAGATTCGAAAAAGTTATGGAAAAAAGAAAGTACTGTCCGATATCACCTTTCAGGTAAAGCCGGGGGAGTGCGTTGCGATCGCAGGGAAAAACGGCTGCGGCAAATCTACCTTAATGCAGATCATGGCGGGCATTTTAAAGCCGGATGGCGGTGAACTATGCTATTTTGGAAAAAAAGCAGCCTACAAAAGCAGTACATTTCGCCGGTTTTGCGGTTATGTGCCGCAGGATAATCCGTTGATGGAAGAACTGACGGTGCAGGATAATCTGAAACTCTGGGGCGGCAGCCACAACGCCAGCACAAAAGAGCTGGTCGCACAGTTTCAACTGGAGGATTTGTTGCAAACAGAGGTAAGCAAACTTTCTGGTGGTATGAAACGGCGTTTGAGCATTGCAAGTGCACTCGTGGAGAGCCCGTCATTTTTACTGATGGATGAACCGACGACAGCTCTTGACCTTTATTATAAAGAGAGCATTCACCAGTGGATGAAAACCTATCAGCAGAAAAATGGAATCATCCTTATGACGACGCATGATGAGAGCGAGATACGCAATGCGGACAGATGCCTTTTTATGGATGAGGGCAAAGTGCAGGAATTAGATGCAGAAGATATTTTGCAAAAGTTTGCAGGCATGTCAGAATGACAATCAAGTACAAATACTAAGGAAACAGAGAAAAACAAGGGAGGATTCGTTATGAACGAACAATTTGAAACACAAAATCCGGTGGAGAATACTGTGACACCGGCAAACCAGATGGAAACACCAACACCGGAAGCACCAAAAAAGAAAGGAAACAAAGCCGCCATTATTGCAGGCGTGGCAGCAGCAGTGGTTGTCGCGGGCGGCGTTGGCGTATTTGCAGCGGTCAAAACAGGAGCTTTTTTAAGCCCGTCAAAAAAGGTATTGCTTGCAGGTGCAAAGACTGTGAGTGACATGGGAAGTTTGGGAGAGACATTAAAAGACTGTGTTTCCCTGTATTCGGATGAGTATACACTCAAAATGGATTTTTCCATGAACGAGGGCGATATTTCCATGGAGGGACGCAGTTCGAAGGAGCAGAAGCAGATAAAAGGAAATCTCAATATTTCCGGTGCGCCTTCGATCGATTTTCTGGCTGACATCGGCGCGGACAGTGTGCAGGTGGAAGTTCCAGCGATCAGTGACCACCTGTTTACCTATGATTACAGAAATGAAAAGAGCGGATATCTTCTGGAAATGGTAGATCAGGATACGCTCGATGCAGTGGATGCGACGCTTAAGGCTGCTTATGATAACCAGAATTCAGATGAGTTCCGCAAGAAAATGTTAAAAGTTTACGCGGATGAATACAATACGCTGGAATTTTCCAAAGTGGACGAAAAAGACTTTACCATCGACGGAACAGAGCGCAGCTGTAAGGGATATCAGACGGTTGTGACCAAAGACAACGTGAATCATGTGATCGATGGACTTGAGACACTTTACGGGGAAGATTATCAGGAACTGATGGATGCGCTTGATCTGACCGCAGCAGATTTTGTTGCATCTATGAGAGAGGCAGTGGAAGAACTTGATGACAGCACAACGCTTGTATTCTACTTATACAAAGGTCAGTATGCAGCCATTGATATCATACCGGAAAATGATGTCTCATTTGAAATCCAGTTCCTCGGCGGGGACAGGAGAACGCAGAACATGCTTATCCTTGCAGACGGAGAAAAAGTGATCGAGGTTCAGGGCAGTAACGAGGGCAGTGTCGAGACAATCATGATGACCGCAGAGGAAAACGATACCGTAAAGTTCACGTATGACAGTGACAGCGGAGACATCGCAATGGAAGCAAAATATGATGAGGAATCTTATGATTTTGCAGGAAATCTTGCAGTAGATAAGAACAGGATGGTCATTATCATTGATGATCTCGGAAATGATTCTGAAGATGTGAGCGGAAGTATCACATGGGAAAAAGGTGCTCAGTTTGAGGAAGTTTCCGGCGATGTCTTTGACCTTGGAAATGCAACTGAAGAGGAATGGCAGGATCTTCTTCATGAAATCTTTGCAGCAATGTTAGGTGGATTTTAATTCATGAGATTTTTTCTTCGATATCTGTCACTTGAGGGTAAAAAAAGCCTGATAGCGGCGAGAAAAAGCATGGTAAAGTTTATAGTGATGTTATTACTGATCGCAGGCGGATCGCTTGCGGTCAGTCTCGTTATGCGGGATGCCGGTGTGTTCCAGACGGCGGAGATTGGCGTTGTGATCCCTGAGGATGAGGCACAGACGAAGATGGTGGCGCAGTTTATCTCTGCGATGGACAGCGTGAAAAGTGTCTGCCACTTTCAGTATCTGGATCAGGGAGAAGCGATAGCATCGCTGGAAGAAGGTACTTTAGATGCGGTGCTCTCACTTCCGGAGCAGTTTTACGAGGATGTGGATTCCGGGAAAAATACACCGGCAACCATTTATTTCCCGGAAAATGCTCCGTTAAACACGAGAGTGTTCGGTGAACTTGTGACAGACGGTGTCTCTCTGCTACGGACGGCGGAGGCTGGTGTCTATGCTGCCTACGATACTGCGCAGATTTATCAGACGGAGATCTCAAGGGATCAGATCGGGGATGTGATCTCCGGGCTTTATATTTACGAGGCATTCGACCGCACTTCGGTTTTCCAGAAAAATGTGTATTCTTCGCTTGGAAAAGCAGACCTCTATCAATACTATTTTTCTGCGGCTGTACTGCTCCTCCTTCTGATGATGGGTGTCAATTACGGTTATCTGTATCAGAAGCAGAGCCGTGCTGTGGAGGAAAAAATCAGAATTTACGGTATCGGCGAAGGAAAAAATGCATTGATCAAAGTGTTTCTGATGACCGTTCCGCTGTGGCTTGTGGGAATTCTGGTGTATGCCGCAGGCTGTCTGGTATCAGGGAAACTGCATCTGTCTTTTCTGTGGTTTGATCGGGAGGTGCTGCCTGGAACACTGCTTCTTGCAGCGGTGATCGCAGCGTATTTTCAACTGATCTATACGATTTCGGGAGAGAGTACCAGAGGAACGATCGTGCTGCTTGCGGTCAATGTTTTTCAGATCATGGCTTCCGGTGTTGTGATCCCTACTGCATATCTGCCGGAACTTTTTGGAAAAATCGGAACCTTTTTTCCACTGACCTTTTGGGACAGCTATTATCTGAAATTACTGTTTTTCGGAATCAAAGGGCAGGAGACAAGGCAGCTGATCCTCATGTTTGCTGTGTTTTTTGCAGCCAGCGTGCTATGGGCAAAAGCGGCAGGAAATTTTGGAAAGGTAGAACGGGAGGAACATAAAAAAGGAGGCAGTCTGACCGTCGGAGGGTTTGGAAAATCAGCGCTTTTCAAATGGTACTTTTTACAGTTGAAAGCGTGGCTGAAACGCGGGACAAGCCTGCTGTTATTAGCGTCCATGTTTTTTGTGGTCTGGTTTGCCGGACAGATCTCAATGCCGCAGTCTGACAATGTGACCGTTGGAATCGTGGAAACTGACGGAGCGCACGGAAAAGAAGTGCTGCAACATCTGACACAGCGTGAAAGTCTTTTTTCCTTTGTGATGTATGACAGCAAAGAGGCACTGCAGGAGGACGTCATTGCAGGAAAACTGGAGTGTGGTTTTTATTTCTCCAACAATTTTGAAAAAAAATTTGAGCATGAAAAGTTAAAAAACAGTGTGTCGTATCTCTGCACACCGCTCACCACGAAGGGCGAGGTGGCGCGTGAGACCTTTTATGCGGCGCTGTTTGAGGTGTATGGAGCACAGATGCTGAGTGCAAGGACAGAGCAGCTGTTTGGTGATGATGCAAACGCAGCGCGTGATGTCCTGCTTGCCAATTATGAAAAATATCTCAAAGGAAACGAAGTTTTTCAGGTTAATGTGGAGCAGACAGAGGCAGTGGAGACGACAGAGAAAGAAAAACAGGTATTTCCACTTCACGGACTTGTGGCATTGTTTCTATTTTTGAACTTATTTGTGGAATACGGACGACGCTTTGAAGCAGGCAGTGGAAAACCATATCTGGCACTTCCGGCGCCACTTGGCCAAGGATTTCAGATGATGGGACTTCTCGCAGCGGGAACCGTTCCGGCGGTGGCTGGCTTGGTGTTACTGCTTTGTTCCAGGGAGAGCCGCGGACTCCTTCGGGAGATCAGTGCCATGATATTATTGCTGGCAGCCTGTATCATGTGGATATGGATTGTTGGAAAATGGATACAAAATCTGACAGGTTTTACATCCAGCATCTTCCTGCTGGTATTGATCAATCTGGTGTTCTGCCCGATTTTCGTGGATATTGCAGCCTACATTCCAGCTCTGAAATTCGTGCGGTACTTCTTCCCGGTGGGAATCTATCTGGAATTTATTTCATTGTAAATTTATGGAAAGGCTAACTATTGCATAGCAAAATGTGTTAAAATAAGTACGATATGGTAGATATGATGTTAGATAATTGTGAAACTCATCATAACGTAAATTGAATTGTGAAAAATCAACAAAAGCTTGAGAAAATACTGGAGAGCGTGTCTTGAATGTTTTTGTTGATTTTGAACAATTTGAAATAAAGGTAAGAGGAGTTACACAATTATCGTTCATTTATTTTCACACAAGGAGATTAACGCTTTTATGAAATTTTTACGAGCGATGAAAAAATTAAAGATAAAACAGCAGATAATAGCGGCAGTTATGGCGTGTGTGCTTGGCATAGGAGGCATATACTCGGTGCATGCGTCCGTCATTAACGATGCAAAAAACAAGAAAAACGAAGCGCAGCAGGAGTTAGACAACTTAAACAGCCAGATTGATGAGATCCAGGCGGCACAGAGTGATCTTCAGGAGGAGATGGACGCTTATGATGACCAGCTCATGGCACTGCTCACAGATATGGATCTTCTGGAAAACGATATGGATGCAAAGCAGGATGAGATTGACCAGGCGAATGCTGATCTGGAAGTCGCGCAGGAGAAAGAGCAGACGCAATATAACGCGATGAAAACACGAATTCAGTATATGTATGAAAACGGTGACAGTAATTACTGGGAAGCGATGATGGGAGCAACGAGCATCACCGACCTTTTAAACCGTGTGGAATATGTATCTGAAGTGTATGATTACGACAGAAAGCAGCTTACTGCTTATCAGGAGACGGTACAGCAGGTGGCAGATCTGAAGGATCAGTTAAATGCACAGCTGGCAGAGATGGAAGAGCTAAAGATCAGTTATGAAGATCAGGCATCTTCCCTGCAGGCTTTGATCGCAGAAAAAAGCGCTGCGATGGATAATTTTGACGCCCAGCTTGCAAGCGCAAAAAGTCTTGCAAGCCAGTATGCAAATACGATCAAACAGCAGAACCAGATCATTGCAAATGAGCAGGCGCGTCAGGCTGCGGAGGAGGCAGCCGCAAGGCGGGCAGCGCAGCAACAACAGCAAAATGCAGGAAATCAGTCAAACACAACGGGCAGTGACACAAATGCGTCAGCTTCAGGTTCAGGAACCGGTTTAACATCTTCAGGTTTAAATCCTGCACATACTACAAATGTCAGTGGAAGTGATGTGGTGGCATTTGCGAGCCAGTATGTCGGTTATCCATATGTGTACGGCGGCAACAGTCTGACGGAGGGGGCTGACTGCTCTTATTTTGTCATGGCATGTTTCGGACAGTATGGAATCTCACTTCCGAGAAACTCTTATTCCATGCAGAGCTGCGGACAGGCAGTAAGCTATGACTGCGCACAGCCGGGAGATATCATCTGCTATCCGGGACATGTTGCAATCTATATGGGAAATGGAAGGATCGTGCATGCTTCCAGCCCGACAAACGGAATCTGTTACGGAAGTGCGACGTATCGTACGATCCTGACGATACGACGGGTGTTATAAAGGAATTGTAACTTTCTGGAAAAAGTGATATAATATCTTGCAGAGTTTGTCTATACTAACAGTTGGATAATTGCGAAACTTCTAACAAACGAACAGGGGATTCGCAGCTATCGGAAACTGACAATGAAAGAAGGAGAAATATTATGCAGTTTGAACAGTTACAAAAAGATATGATAGCAGCCATGAAGGCAAGAGATAAAGTTCGTAAAGATGCGATTTCTGCATTGGTATCCGCAGCAAAGAAAGTAGCCATTGATGAGGGATGCAGAGATAACATCAGCGAGGAGATTGTTGACCGTGTCATTTTAAAGGAGATCAAATCTGTAAAAGAGCAGATTGATACGTGTCCTGCAGAGAGAACAGATCTGAAGGAAGAATATCAGGCTAGATATGATATTTATCAGGAATATGCACCAAAAATGATGTCCGCAGAGGAAGTGGAAGCATTTATCACTGAGAAATTTGCAGATATCGTTGCGGGCAGGAACAAAGGAATGATCATGAAAAATGTGATGCCTGAATTAAAAGGCAAGGCAGAAGGAAGCGTGATCAATCAGGTAGTTGCAAAACTTTGTCAGTAAGCACCATACAGAAGGGCGCGGCGATAATATGGAGAAGCGAATACGTTTTACAATCATACTTGTACTCATTTTGATCGTTGTCATAGCGTTTTCTTTCCAGTCGAAAGAGAAGAAGGAATATCTGGTTTACAATGAGGCATTAGATAAGACTGCGGTTACCGTGGATGATGTATCATTGACTTTGAAAGATATCGCATTTTATGTAGCTTATGAGGAAAAAACAGTTCAGGAACAGGCGATACTCTATAACCCGGACAATCCAAGACAGTACTGGAATGTTTATACAGACGGGCAGTTTGTGAAGCTTACTGCAAAACAGGCAGCATTGGATATGGCTGTGCATGATGAGATTTTTTATCAGATGGCTGTAGCAGAGGGCGTGAAGCTGGACGTGACGGAGCAGGAATATCTTGAAAATGATGAGAGTGATTTCTGGTCTGATCTTACAGACTGGCAGAGAGAACAATTGGGGATTTCAGAGGAAGAACTGGATTCTGAAATGGAGAAAATAGCACTGGCTGACAAATATCAGAGTATTTATGCAGAGATGAACCAAAAAGAGTACGAGGCATATAATTTTAATGGGGAAGCCTATGAGGCACTTTTGTCGGAACACAAATACAGTGTGAATGAAAAAGTATGGGACAGAGTGGATTTTGGCTCTGTCACGCTTGATAATTAGAAAGTAGAAAAGAGAAAAATTATGTCAGTAAAAATTGGAAGAAACGATCCATGCTGGTGTGGAAGTGGCAGAAAGTACAAGGCATGCCATGAAGCATTTGATGAGAAGATCGCAAGATATGCGTCACAGGGACATATCGTGCCGCAGCGTAACATTATTAAAAATGCAGAGCAGATCGCAGGCATTAAAGAGAGCTGTAAAATTAACATTGCAGTGCTTGATTACATTGAGAAAAATATCCATGAGGGTATGAATACGGCAGAGATTGATAAAATTGTTTATGATATGACAACAAGCATGGGCGGAATCCCGGCGCCACTCAACTATGAAGGATATCCATTTTCTGTGTGTACCTCTGTGAATGATCAGGTGTGCCACGGTTTTCCTTCCAAGGATGTGATCCTAAAGGCAGGGGATATTATCAATGTCGACTGCTCTACCATTTTAAACGGATATTTCTCTGATTCTTCGAGAATGTTCTGTATCGGTGAGGTCAGCCCTGAGAAGAAGAAACTTGTCCAGGTGACCAAAGAGTGTGTCGAACTTGGATTAAAAGAAGTAAAACCATGGGGATTTTTAGGTGACATGGGGCAGGCAGTCCACGACCATGCATTTTCCAATGGATACACAGTTGTCCGTGAAATTGGCGGACATGGTGTAGGTCTTGAGTTCCATGAGGAGCCGTGGGTAGGATATAATTCCAGACGTGGACAGGAGATGCTGATGGTTCCTGGCATGATTTTTACGATCGAACCGATGGTGAATATGGGACAGCCAGATATCTATGTTGATTCCGATAATGACTGGGAAGTGTATACAGATGATGGACTTCCATCCGCACAGTGGGAGATCATGGTGCTTGTGACGGAGGACGGACATGAAGTCCTGTGCTGGTAAGCTGAATAGTGTGGAGAAGAAAAAAGCAGCATAGCCGTGAGACTATGCTGTATGTTTGAAAAGCCGTATGTGGAGCGGCTCGCCGAGGTATTTGATAAAATGCCGGTAGATCACGACCGCAGCGATCAGAAAGCTTCCAATCTGGATGGATGGAACTTTTACGGTAAACAGCACGCATAATGCAAACAGTCCAAAAGTAACGACAGACCGGAAAGAATGTGGGCTGACCACAACGATCAGGGAAAAGAAAATAAAGAAAAATGCAAGGTACACTGCCGGACGCATCTCCGGAAACAGACCGAGCAGGACTCCAAAGGAGGCGGTAATTGCTTTGCCGCCTTTTTCTTTTCGGAAAAATGGAAATGCGTGTCCGAACACCGGGGCGATGAGCACCGGAATAAAAAGCAGCGAGTGAGTATCTAAAAAGCGCTGCCCGAGAAATACCGGAACAAATCCCTTTGCCAGCTCTAAAATAAGGGAGAGCAGCCCACAGAAAAATCCGCCGTACATAAAGGCATTTGCAACGCCCGGATTGTGGTCTGCGGGAAGTTCCCGGATATCAATGTGCCGGATGATTTTTGGTGTCCAGTAAGCAAACAGTGTGCTTCCGAGGAAAAATCCAAGAATCGTAAAGAAGAGATATAACATAAAAACCCCTTTCTATTCATGAGAAACAAGCTGTTCTAACAGACTTACGATCTGCATGGCAGCTTCAGGCTTGCGTTCTCTGCGCTGTGCCTCTGACATCTGTTCACGCAGGGAATCATTTTCAATCAGTGCTTTGCCAAGCTGTACCTGTTTTGCGAGATGCTTTGAGGAGACAGAGAGATGTCTTGCACCAAAAAAATGCAGGTTTGAAGTCTCACATCCCGGAATCGGAGCCGTGTGGACGATCGGGATATTTTTTACAAGAGATTCTGTCGAGGTAAGACCGCCAGGCTTTGTGTAAATGACATCGCAGGCATCCATAAAAAGGGATACATGATTGGTATACCCGATAATATGGACCCGTTTGTTAAAATGAAATTCTTTCCGCAAAATGCGTTCGATCTTTGCATTATTTCCACAGATGATCACAATGTGTTCTCCGTTCCGGCAGCGGAGTGCTAACTCAGCCGCAAAAACAGCCAGTTTTCCAAATCCCATACTTCCGCTCATGACGAGAAACATCGGAACATCCATCGGGAGGTGCAGTTTTTTTCTTGCAGCTTCCTTAGACAGATTTCTGCAGAAATCCTGCCGCACCGGAATGCCATAGGGAAGCAGTTTCTCCTCCGGAACGCCTCGTTTTACATATTCCGGGATCAGGTCTTCGTGTGGGATCACATAATAATCGAGATCTGTCTCCTCCCAGAAGGGAATACAGGTGTAGTCTGTTCCGACCGCAACTGCCGGTATATGCAAAAGTTTTTTCTTTTTCATGTAAGTCATTGTCTCCGCAGGATAAAGGTGCGGAGTGACAACGATGTCAAAATCATGTTTGGCAATATAGGAAGCTAATTTTTTCCCTAATAAGGCGTTGGCAAAATAGACGGGAGATTTCCGCCTGGAACTAGAAATCAGCATACCTACTTTATAAATGAATCCAAAAAAGAATGGAATATGTTTTACTATGCCGACATAGGCTCCGGCAACGGCATGGGAGGTGCGTTTCCCGGATAAAAGAAACATATCCATCATCTCTACTGTATGTCCCTTTAACTCGGCGGCCTCCCTGACAGCCCTTCCGGCACTGTTGTGTCCTTCTCCTGTATCACAGGATAATATCAAAATTTTCATAAATCTATAGAATCCCTTTCAAATTTCGGCTATAATCAGTGTAGCATATCGTATGTAAAATTACGAGAGAGAATTCTGGCGTAAGAATATCATTCAGGAGAGAGAGCATGAAACTATCAGGGAAAAAGGGAACAGAACAGTCAAAAAAGAAATCCGTCGGAAAAGCAAAGAAAGCATCTGAGGTAATAAAAGTTCCGGGAGACTGGCTTTATATGACACCACAGGAAATCGGTGTAAGACAGATATATGAAGCATTTGGGGAACAGGATGGCTATGAACTGGAAATCTGGGAAGATGCCGGAGTTCTTGAGATTGGAATGTCAGAGGGAGCTTCTGTAGATATCGAGACAGCACAGATCCATCCAAAAGACGAGGTTACGGCTTCTTTTGCAGCAGAACATCAGGTGAAAACGGTTTTTCTTGTGACCTTTAAACCGGAAACTTATGAGGAAGCAAAACTGGTCATGCGTAAGATCATGGAGAAAACCGGCGGATTCTTCTGCGGAGATACGGAAGACTTTACACCAATGTTTGCGTGACAGAATAGAATGGTTGTAAAACAGATAAAGTATTTTTCTACAGGAAACAGGGAATCGCAGAGTAAATAAATGAGGGGCAGGATACGGACATGAACTTTGATTACATAAAAGAGGCAGAGCCTTCTACAGATGACTTGAGACAATTATATGATTCGTTGTATCAAAATTTGGAAAAAGCAGAGGAATTATATTGGACAAAACCACAGAGATGTGGCATGATGCTGCGCAAAGCAACGGAAAAAATCTGCCGGATTTATAATGGCTACTATGAAATCAATTTTCCGGAGAGTGCCACGCTGGAAGAGTATCTCTGTTATACAGGAGATGATGATCATAATGCGATGGTCAGCCGTTTTTTAAGTGTTGTGAGAAAAGAGCAGAGAGACCGTCTGGAGTGGCTTCGCGTGTGGGGCGATGAATGTGTTTTTATGGAGGAAAATCCAGACCAGATCAGACATAATGCGGATAAACTTTATCTGAATGTCAAAAAAATGATGGTGTACATGATGGAGGCAACAAAAGAAATGTGCACGCGTATTGATCATATGGAGAATCTGCGGGGAAGAAGTTTTGCGGATGATATTTTGCCAGGTTATCAGTCAGAAGAAGAATTAGAGGCTTTGGAAGAACAGCGGCAGAAGGAACAGCGGAAGAGTTTCTGGTCATCCCTGTTTGGAAAGAAAGAAAAGTAGAAAATACAATGAAACAGTTTTGCAGGGCTGCCAATACGGAGGTGCAAATGAAAAAAATATTATCAGGTTCCTACTATATCGTATCGCTTCTGGGAGTGCTGTTTGTTGTCGGCAGTTTTCTGTTTGCAACAAATGAAACACATTTCCGGAAGGGGGAGATCGCAGGACATCAGCAGATCACGCCCCAGAGCATTACACAGGTAGATGAAATGACAAAAGAATACATTTTCTCAGGAGAGCAGTTTACAGGGAAAAATATATGTCTTGCTTTTTATTCTATCCATCTTGGCATTGAAGTGTATGAAGATGGCGAGCTGATTTATGATCTGAAACCGGTGCCGGGGATTTTTGGTACAACACCCGGGTCTGTCTGGAATTTTCTGGAGATCGAGCCGGGGTGTGGGCAGGTCATTGTGAGGACACATGCTGCATACCGGAGAGTGGGCGGCGAGACCCTGTCTTTTTATATCGGCGAGGCAGTCGATGAGGTGCTGTATCTCATACGCAATTCTGCAATAGGTGCGTGTGTGTGTCTGTTGGAACTGGCAATCGGTATATTTCTGATCATGTATTTTATCATTGGCAATAAAGGGATACGCATTGAAAACTATGTTTTGTATTTTGGATTATTTGCAGTGATGATGGGCGCATGGTCTTTGAATGAGACGGTGCTGATGGCGCTTCTGGTCAAAAATACAGTGGCAGGTTCTAATCTTGGGTATATTTTGATCATGCTTATGCCTGCACCTTTTGCGATGTTTGTGCAGGGTTTTTTAATGCCGGAAGATAAATGGGCTGCCGGATCAATCACATTTTTAAGTGTTTTGAATATGGCGGCATGCGTTCTGCTCCATATGACAGGAATACTTGAATTTCGGAATTCTGTAACATTTACCCATATATTAATGGCTATGGATATCCTATATCTGGGATATGCATTGGTTCATTACGTGAAGAAGCACGGTATGGATAGGATTGCAAAGACGAATATTGTGGGAATTATCATTCTTTTTGCTGCATTTGCTGCAGATATTATATTTTTTTATGTTATTTCAACTGTTGTGGATATTCTGGGAAGAACAGGATTCCTTGTTTATATCTGTCTGCTGGCATGGCTTGCAGCATCAGATTCCATGGAAAAACTTCATGAAGGACAGAAAGCTGCCATCTATAAAGAACTGGCATTGAAGGATATTTTGACCGGACTTTACAGCAGGAATGCCTATGATGAATGGGAGAGAGACAATCAGCATCCGGACAAGACCGCCATTGTCATGTTAGATCTGAATAACCTGAAAAAGTGTAATGACCGGTATGGCCATGAGGCAGGCGATACCTACCTGAAAAAGGCATCGGAGATGATCACAAATGCATTTTCACAGGAGAATACAGTATATCGTATTGGTGGAGATGAATTCTGTGTGATCATGCCGGATGCAAAGGAAAATAGCATAGAAGGAGCAATGGACAGACTGAAAGAGCTTCAGAAGCAATACAAAGGAACAGACCATTCAGTGGAAGTGGAGATTGCCTGCGGCTATGCGTTCTATGATGCCAATGTGGATCAGAGTTTTGTGGATACAAGAAAGAGGGCAGATACGCATATGTATGAAAATAAGCGTATGCTAAAGGGAAAGGAACCGCGTTAATTTAAAAATTGAATAATAAAAAGGATTCCCCTGCATACAATGTAAAAACAAGTATTGCAGGGGAATTTTTTTGAAAGGTTATATTGAGGAAAGAGCAATTGAGATAGCAAGATATATTATCGACAACAACACGACGGTAAGACAGGCAGCAAAGCATTTTGGGATATCGAAATCAACGGTACATAAGGATGTTACAGAACGTCTGGAAAAAATCAATGCATCTCTGGCAGCAGAGACAAGAAAAGTATTGGATGTCAATAAATCCGAGCGCCATATCCGCGGTGGGCTGGCAACGAAAGAAAAGTACTTACATATGCACGGGTAGAAGTGCAAATAAGGACAGTTTTTTAGATAAATATCATTATCAGGCATGGAAACAGCTTGCGGATAAGATAGGAGTTTATTTTGATGAGCAGATTAATGGAAGACTGCACGGAGTAAGCCGCATGGATAGTCTGGATAAAAGAAACGTTAGATGAACTTCGAAAACGCGGTTATATGCTTGCAATTGACTCCAGCAGCAAAAACACCAAAAAAATTTTGAAACAGATCGATTTGCAGGATTACTTTGATACGATCAGTGATGGAACAAATATCAAAAAATCAAAACCAGATCCGAAAGACTTCTTAAAAGCAGCAGAAATGCTTGGTCATGCACCGACAGACTGTCTGGTTGTCGAGGATGCTATGGCAGGAATTGAGGCAGCTTTTAAAGGTGGCTTTTTAAGTGTAGGACATAGCAAATCCGATTTTTAAAGATATATTGTGTCTGTAATTAGTAGAATTTCAATAAGTCTGATTTCAAGCAGATCGAGCGTGACATTCAATCTTAGGATTTCATCGGAACCTACAGTAACAAGGTGCTGATGAAATCATGGAGGGGATGTCTTTTTTGATAGTTCCAGTTCCTCGGTAGAGTTCGGTTCTAAGGTGCTCATGGCAATTCACTAGTCATAGACACTTTCCTGACTGTGGTTTACATAATGCTCTGATATTTTGTAAGAGCCAGAGGCAATATTCGAGAGGTTTAATTCCATATGAAGGTGGGGGCAGCGTCTGCAAACACGGTATAGCGGTCTGTTTCCGTCATGTCAAATCTTTCGCCATTCGCGTATAAATTGAATATTAGATGATTGTTTTGAATATGGAAATGTTGTAAGATGAATATACGAAAATATAAAGGAGCTGTTTATAAGTGAAAGATTATATTGTAAAAGAATTGGAACAAAGAATTTCTTCATTTCAGCAATTACCTTATTTGTTTGTAGGAACGGGATTTTCTATGCGTTATTCCCATGCACCTAGTTGGAATACCTTGCTATTTGATATATGGACGGTGATCAATCCAACCAAAAAAGAAAGAGATTTCAATAAATTAAAGCAAAAAATAGAGATGGATATCGCTTCAACAAAACCAGATTTAAATGCAGAAGAACAGAAGTATTATGTAAATCCGATACTTGCATCAGTTATTGAGAAAGAGTTCAATGATAGATATTATTCAGACGATGGATTTGACATAAACGTTTTTAGAGAAGATGAAAATGATGATATAATTGACAAGCATCTCAATCCATTTAAATATTTAGTTGCAAAGCAAACAAGCCAGATGACAATAGATGAAACAATGCCGGGATTTAAAGAGTTGGCATTCCTGACCAAAAATCAGAATAAGTTTGCGGGGATAATAACAACTAATTATGATGAATTGCTTGAAAAAATATTCAAAGATTTTTCTGTTTTAGTTGGTCAGGATAGTTTGTTGGTCGCTAATTCATTGAATATTTTCGAAATATTTAAAATACATGGATGTTGTAGTAAGCCGGATAGTATAATTCTGACAGAAAAGGATTATGCTAATTTTGAGAAAAAGTTAAAATATTTATCAGCAAAACTATTAACGATTTTTGTTGAACATCCTATCATTTTTATTGGGTATGGTTTGGGAGATGTTAACATTAGACAGATTTTTAGTGAAATAGCAGAATGTCTAACTGTTGAGCAGTTGGAGAAAATCAAAGATAATTTTATTTTTATTTCTCCAGCATTTGAAAAAGAGGAAGCTTTTAACAAGAATACGATGACATGGGGAAGCCGGTCAATTATTATTAATGAATTTGTACTGGAAGATTATAGTATCGTATACCAGACTTTAGCTAAAATACAAAGTTCCATGCCGATAAAATTGGCAAGAAAATTACAAGATATGGTGTGTAATTTTGTGTATTCGGCTGAAGCACAAAATAATATTTTGTTTGGAGATATTAATAGTCCTGATTTAGATGATGAAAAAGCTGCAATTTATTTTGGAAAAGCGGATACAGTAACTCAAATAGGGTTCAGCTATTTTGGAATAGATGAAATATTGGAAGATGTGCTTTTTGACAATAAGCCATATCTTGTTAATTCGCAGTTGATTGATAAAACATTTAAAAATATACGAAGCAGTGCTGGAAGTACGCTTTTACCAGTATATAAATATATTAAAGCGTTAGGTTACTCTTTGAGTAGTATTCCACTAAATTACAATATTATAGATGGATATGATGATCCAGATATTCGACCAACTTCATCGGACACGAAGAATTATATAAAAAAGGGCTCAAATTTTAATAGTATAAGAGAAATTGAGGAGACATATCCCAATCATATTCCAAAACAAGTTGCTAATATAAAGGAATTTGCAAGGAAAATTTCAACGGAAGAATTAGAAGATTATTTAAAGAAATATTATAACACAGAACTGTATCAGAGATATAAGTCATTATTTAGAAAATTAATAGCATTATACGATTTTAAAAAATATTCATAGAAATTAAAGAAGGTACAATCCCTTCAATTCAGATTTCTGAAAAGAAACCATCCAAGAAGTTCATATACCTTGTACTTTTAATGTATTACCTTTACAAGATTATTATACATAAAAAAAAGAAAAAAGCAATTGGTGATAATGCCAGTTTTAAGAATGAAAATTAGAAAAAAATCTACGTGTATACATTTGGATAGGGAAGAATAGGAGTGACAACGAATGAAAAACAAAAAATGGAAACAATTTGAAAAACTAACAGAACAATGTTATATGAATATGATTGGAGCCGATAAGGATGGGATCTGCTGGGAAAAGGCATTTGAGCTTTTAATGGAGATCGTCCGGGAAGAAAGACAAAAAGAACCGAACTGGTGTCAGGGAGTATACATGTTGGACGAAAACACAGATTATCAATATGATATTTCAGAATGGTTGGAAGATTGCCTGGATGAGATAGACATGAGAGAAGAGTATGAGGTACTTCTCTGTATGTGTGATACTTTGCTGAGTTTGTTTTCATGGCCAGACTACACAGGCTCTGATCTGAAATTCAGAAAAAGTTCTGTATTGGCGGCTCTTGGAAGAAATAAAGAAGCAGTATCCTTCTGCTGCAAATGGTTTGAAAAAGAACCGGAAAATATCATGGCAGCGACCGCTTATGTCTATGCATTGATCGGGGCAAAAGAATATGAAGCAGCAGAAAAACTGATTCATCAGTTCATCATAGACGAATCAGAATGTCTTGAAGAAAATGAAATTATGTTCCGTGCCGCAGCAAAGTATTATGCAGCAATAGGAGATAAAACCAAAAAGAAACAGTTAGATAAAGTGTTAAAAGAATACGAAACTTATGTGGACAGAATGATTGAAGAAGAATGGTTAGGCAGTGACGAAGATGGCTGGGAGGATGAAGAGCTGCCATTTGATTGAAAAAATTTAGGTATACACATAAATGAAAATGAGCTTAATGAGTAAATAGTCCTTGCATTTCTTTTATGCACGTGTATAATAAAATTGTTGTTGAAAGCAATACATCATCACATAAATGGTGTGGATAACTGAAAAGAATATATCATATGGCGGCGATTAGTGATACAGCCGGCAGGATGATATTGGAAAACGGGGTGCTCGCACAGGCGGGCTGAGAGTAAGCGGATGCTTTAACCCAGAACCTGATTTGGATAATGCCAACGTAGGGAGATAATGAATCACAAGTGTGTTTTTTTGTGTGCAGGAATCTTTGGTTGGGTTCCTGCATTTTTTAATATGAAGAAGGCAAACAGCATGAACATCACAAGAGAACAGTTAAAATTATACGCTGTCACAGACCGCAGCTGGCTTGGCAGCGAGACATTATATGAGCAGGTAGAGAAAGCGTTAAAAGGCGGCGTGACCTTAGTGCAGCTTCGGGAGAAAACTCTTGATGAGGCTGCTTTTGAGAAAGAAGGACAGGAGTTATTAGAACTTTGTCATCATTATAACGTACCGCTTATCATCAATGACAACGTGGAACTTGCAAAAAAAATCCATGCGGACGGAGTTCACATCGGACAGTCTGATATGGAGATAAAAAATGCAAGAGATCTTCTTGGAGCAGATAAGATTATCGGCGTGACAGCAAAGACGATAGAGCAGGCAAAAGCAGCAGAAACTGCCGGAGCAGATTATCTTGGAAGCGGAGCAGTTTTTGGAACAAGCACGAAAGCAGATGCAAAACCGATGGAATTAGATTTGTTTCAGGAAATCTGTGAGAGTGTAACAATTCCGGTTGTTGCGATCGGAGGGATCAACGCAGACAATGTCCTTCGGCTGAAAGGCAGAAAGATGGCGGGAGCAGCAGTTGTCAGCGGCATTTTCGCATGTGAAGATATTGAAAAAGGAACAAGAGAACTACTTGAAAAAGTAGAGAGTATCATTTAATTAGGTAGGAACTGCAGAGCAGTTTTTATATACAGCGGCAGATTGGGGGCACCACCTTAGGTCGCTATACAAAATTAATGCAAAAGAAAGATTTTTCTTCGGAAAAACAAGGAGGATTTTATGTTTACAGCATTAACAATCGCTGGAAGTGATTCCAGTGGAGGCGCCGGCATCCAGGCAGATATTAAGACTATGACCGCAAACCGCGTTTACGCGATGAGTGCGATCACGGCTTTGACTGCCCAGAATACGACCGGCGTAACAGATATTATGGAGGTAACTCCAAAGTTTTTGGCAGAGCAGCTGGATAGTATTTTTACGGATATCAATCCGGATGCAATTAAGACCGGGATGGTTTCATCAAGTGAACTGATCGAGACGATTGCGGACAAACTGACAGAATACCACGCAAAAAATATCGTAGTGGATCCTGTTATGGTGGCTACCAGCGGAGCAAGACTTATCAGCGAGGAAGCCATTGGAACATTGAAAAGTAAATTATTGCCTCTGGCAACTGTTATCACTCCAAATATCCCGGAAGCAGAAGTGCTTTCTGAGATGGAGATCAAAACAGAAGCAGATATGGAAAAAGCAGCAGAGACCATCTGTAACACCTTAGGTTGTGCAGTTTTATTAAAGGGTGGACATCAGTTAAATGATGCCAATGATCTTCTTTTCCAGAAAGGGAAAGAGCCGGTATGGTTCCACGGAAAAAGAATTGACAATCCAAATACCCATGGAACAGGTTGTACCTTATCTTCCGCAATTGCATCAAATCTTGCAAAAGGAAGAGACTTGGAAACCTCTGTCAAGTATGCGAAAAACTATATTTCCGGCGCACTTGCCGATATGCTTGACCTTGGAAAAGGAAGCGGCCCTATGAATCATGCATTTGCAATCGAAGGAGAATATGAAAGATGAGTGAAAAAAGAACTTCCGTTTTTTCAAACGGTTTAATCTGGTTTGGGGCAGGAGTGTCTTTAGCTGAGATCCTGACCGGTACCTATTTCGCACCACTTGGTTTTGGAAGAGCAATGGCAGCAATTCTGCTCGGACACCTGATCGGCGGACTCATGATGTTTGCCGCAGGAATGATCGGGGCAAAAGAGCGGAAAAGTGCCATGGAAACTGTAAAAATGAGTTTCGGTGAGAAGGGAAGCCTTCTCTTTGCAGTATTAAACGTACTGCAGCTTGTCGGCTGGACAGCTATCATGATCTATGATGGTGCACTCGCAGCAGACGGTCTGTTACATAGTGGTATATGGATCTGGGCAATTGTGATCGGAATTTTGATCATAGTGTGGATCTTTATCGGACTGACTAATCTTGGAAAGTTAAATACCGTTGCAATGACCGCACTTTTTGTATTGTCACTGGTACTTTTTAAGGTGATCTTCTTTAATACAGATTTTGTAATGCCGATCGCAGTAAGTGACGATATGATGACTTTTGGAGCTGCGGTAGAGCTTGCAGTCGCAATGCCTCTTTCCTGGTTACCGCTTATCAGCGATTATACGAGAGAAGCAGAAAAACCATTCGCAGCAACCTTTACAAGTGTACTCGTATACAGCGTAGTCAGCATTTTTATGTACATGATCGGTATGGGAGCCGCTATTTTTACCGGCGAATACGATATCGCGCAGATTATGTTAAAGACAGGTCTTGGCGTTGTGGGATTACTGATCATTGTATTCTCAACTGTTACAACAACGTTCTTAGATGCTTATTCCGCAGGAGTTTCCTGTGTTTCCATTTCTTCTAAAATTCAGGAGAAATGGGCAGCGATCATTGTTACTGTGATCGGAACGATCGCAGCGATCGTTTATCCAATGGATAACATTACAAACTTCTTATATCTGATCGGATCTGTTTTTGCTCCGATGATCGCAGTGCAGATTGCAGATTACTTCATTTTGAAGAAAGCGGATTCTGAAAAAAATGCTTTCCAGTGGCGTAATCTGATCGTATGGCTTGCCGGATTTATTATTTACCGCATATTAATGCACGTAGATACTCCGCTTGGAAATACTCTGCCGGATATGGTGATCACAGTCGTTCTCTGCCTGATTGTGGAAAAGGTTGCAGAAGCAATGCGAAAATGAGGACGAAAGAATGAAAAAATCTAACTTAAAGAAATTAACAGTCACAGCAATTTTAGCAGCAGTAGCCGTAGTGGGAAGCTTATTTTCCTTCCCGGTATTCGGTTCAAAATGTGCACCGGTACAGCATATGGTAAATATTTTATGTGCAGTTACCGTAGGTCCTTGGTGGGCACTGGCACAGGCATTTATCGCATCTTTGATCCGTAACTTATTAGGACTTGGAAGCCCGCTTGCGTTCCCGGGAAGTATGTGCGGTGCATTACTTGGCGGCCTGCTGTATAAATATGGAAAGAAACTTCCGTTTGCTTACATTGGAGAAGTAGTGGGAACCGGTATTCTCGGCGGAATGCTTTCTTATCCGGTTGCATATCTTGTGATGGGAAATACAGCAGCAACATTGTTTATGTTTGTAGTGCCATTCCTCATCAGTACCTGTGGAGGAACGATCATTGCGATCATTATCACGCTGCCGTTAAAAAAATCAGGTATGCTCGGAAAAATGAAGGACAGTCTGGAAGAGTAGATGAAAGTTTTCTGCGCACTCTTTAATTTCTTATAAAGGAAGAGAAAGATGCAAAGTAAGAAAGCCTGTCGGGATTTATGTCCCGGCAGGCTTTCTTTGCATGTGACATTATGAAAGGGTGTTCCCTTTTTTGCAACGGAGAATTCCAAGAAGCAGCAATACCGGAAAGATAATTCCTGCCAGAATACCCATTTTCAGGTTGTCTCCCAAAGAATCTGAAATCATTCCAACCAAGGTGGGACCTCCTGCACAACCCATATCTCCACCTAGTGCCAGTAATGCAAACATAGCTGTCCCACCTTTTGGCAAAGCTGTGGATGCTTTGCTGAATGTCCCTGGCCACATGATTCCTACTGAGAGCCCACAAACCGCACAGGCAATCAGATTTAATAACGGAGCCCGGAATAATGAAATCCCCAGATAGGATAAAATACATAGTAAACAACTATAAATCATAAAGTGATCTAAATTGATACGATCGCCATACTTGCCATAAAATAATCTTGAGGTTCCCATTAGAATCGCAAAAGCCATCGGTCCGGCTAAATCTCCTGCGGCTTTGGAAATTCCAAGTCCTTTTTCCGCAAAAGCCGAAGCCCATTGGCTTACTGCCTGTTCACTTGCCCCAGCACATATCATCATAATCAGTAAAATCCAAAAAACTTTCAGCCGGAACAATTCTTTTAATCCAAGACCGGTTTCGCCATCCTCAAGCAGAGGTGCAATTGGTACCTTTGCAAAAACAAAAGCATTTCCAATAGGAATGACTGCCCAGATAATAGCTAATATTTTCCAGTTATCGATACCCGCTGCATAGAAAAACAAAGTTGATAAAAGTACAACTCCGGCATGTCCCCAGCAATAAAAAGAATGGAGCAGGCTCATCGCTTTCTCTTTATTATCAGACGGGCAGGCCTCAACGACAGGACTGACCAGAACTTCCAGAAGTCCACCACCTATGGCATAAATCATTACTGCAATCAAAATTCCGATAAAGGGAACCGGTAAAATCTCAGGCAAAACTGTAAGAAGAAGTAATCCTGCCGCTGCAAGGGCATGAGCTGCGATCATGGATACCCGATAGCCTATTTTATCGATGAATCTGACAGAAAGAAGATCCACCAGTAATTGTATTCCAAAATTAAAAGTCACCAGTAAAGTGATCTGGGAAATCGGAACATGGTAGCTTTTCTGAAAAAATAAGAAAAGTAATGGTGTAAAATTGTTCACGACAGCCTGTACAATATAACCTACAAAACAGGCAGTGATCGTTTTATTATATTGGTTTTTCATTTGTTTTCATTCTCCTTTAATAAATGTGATTATATCGCAAAGATTGTGTGCAGTCATTGTACAAAATTGCATATTTATAGTACAATATGGTAAAAACTAGTATTTGCAAGGAAATACATTATGGACTATTTTAAGATAACTACAGATGAAACACTGCGGGAAACGGTTCAGCATGGCAGTGAACGTTATCCTTTTGCATATTATCCTGAGGATATCTGGCAATTTGATTTTCACCGTATCGACTGGCACTGGCATCATGAGCTGGAATTTCTTTATGTTGCAGAAGGCACTGCAATCTGCTTTATCGGTACAAGCAAAGTAGAACTGCATAAAGGCTGCGGCATATTTATTAATAGTGGTGTGTTACATTGTTTTGAAGCACGATCCAGCACATTTACGCCTAATATTGTTTTTTCACCAACTCTGCTGGCATCCGAAAACAGCCTCATTTATGAAAAATATATTCTGCCGGTGATAAATTCAGCAGTAGAATATCAGATTTTTGATCCAAACAGTACATCGGAAAGAAGTGCTTTACAGCTTATGTTACAGATTTTTGAACTTCAGGAAAATGGGCAGGATAATGAATTATGTACCATACAACTTCTGCTTCAGTTCTGGAATATATTGTTTAAAGATGGAGGCTGGAATTCTGATTCGGACAGCCTCCAGCGGCTAAATCATAATCAGGCAAGACTGCAAATTATGATGCAGTATATACATGAACACTATGCGGAAGAAATTACACTGGAAATGATTGCGGCATCGGCATCTATCAGCAAAAGCGGAGCGTTACATATTTTTCAATCCGGCATACATTGTTCGCCGGTAGCGTATCTGATTCAATACAGGCTGGCACAGGCTGCCAGACAACTTTATACTACTCCAAAATCGGTTGCCTCCATTGCAAATGAAACTGGATTTACAAGTGCCGGCTACTTTTGCCGGAAGTTCAGACAGTATTATAATAGGAGTCCAAAGGAATACAGAAAGAAAAAAACGGAAGAAAGTTCTTAAAGTTTGTTTTATAACTACACATTATAAAAAGCGTGTGTTATGATAAGGTCTGATGTGGAATCAGAAATAGATAATAAAAAAATGACAGAGAAAATCAGAACACTACATAAGAGAGACGAGGAATCATGAGTATTTCAGAAAAATATATAGCAGAGCTTTATAACAAAATACAGGAAGAGCGACCGATCATCCATTGTATAACCAACGCTGTGACGGTGAATGACTGCGCCAATATTTTACTGGCAGCAGGCGCGTCGCCAACAATGGCACATCATCCGCTTGAAGTGGAAGAAATCACCGCGGGTACGAAAGCACTTGTCTGCAATTTTGGTGCAATTGCTGATTATGAGGCGATGGAAAAGGCTGGAAGAGTGGCAGATGAATTAGGACATGCCATTGTCATTGATCCTGTCGGGGTATCCGGTTCGAGTTATCGGAGAGAAAAGTGCCAGACATTGATCGAAAACATCCATCCAACCTGTATCCGTGGAAATTATTCGGAAATCCGGGCACTGATGGAGCATTGCAGTACGGTGACAGGTGTGGATTCCGGCGATAAAAACCTGGACACAGAGGCGATGCGGCAGTATGCAGACAAATATCATCTGATCATGATCGCTTCCGGGGAAAAAGATATTATCACAGATGGAACCGCCATTTATATTTGTGAAAATGGGGATGCCAAAATGGCAAAGATCACAGGCAGCGGATGTATGTCTTCGGTTATGCTGGGGGCGTTTTTGGGAACAGAGCCTTCCGTGCAGAGTGCAGCAGCCTGTTGTGCGTTTGTTGGAATTGCAGGAGAACTTGCATCGGAAAAAACAGATGCATGTGGAGGTGGAACCATGACGTTCCGCAACTTTTTCATTGATGAAGTATCTTTGATGACACAGGAAAAAATGAGTAGATGTAAGGTGCACATATGATTACATTAAATGATTATCACATAATGTATACAAAGAAATGTTTGAATTAGATAAAAAATTCGTGAAATTTAAACTATTATACGAAGAAAAAGAATATGCTATTATAATCACACGACGTGCAGCCGAACAGCGATCGCAGAGATTGTTGTCCGGCTGCATTTTTGTCTGTGAAAAATAAAGGAAAAGAGGAGAATAAAATTATGCCAAAAACAAAATTACAGGAAGTCGTTTTTACCATTTTAATGGTATTTGTCATGGTTTACGCCATGATCTGTTACAACATTGCACTGAATATGGGAGGAATGAGCAACATCGTATTCTTAAATGCATTTCATGAATTAGTGATCATGGGACCGATCGCATTTATTTTAGATTTCTTTTTATATGGAAGTCTTTCAAAAAAACTTGCATTCCGCATTGTGACACCGGGCGTGGATAAGCCAATCATGCTTATTTTAGCAATTTCATCCATCACCGTATGTCTGATGTGTCCAACCATGAGCTTTTTTGCTACTTTATTATTTAAGAGTGCAGGAAAAGAATTTATTGCGGTCTGGTTTCAGACAACTGCTTTGAACTTTCCGATGGCATTTTTCTGGCAGATCTTTTTTGCAGGACCGCTTGTCCGTGCTGTATTCGGAATGATTTTTAAGGAAAAAGAACCGCAGGTCATGAAAGAAGAAGCGGAATACTTAGAGGGCGGAGAAGCAAGATAATCCTTAAAAGGTAATACTATGTCCGGTATTTGGAAAAATAAGTGCGGCAGCGCAGTCAGTAACAAAAATGAAAACCCAAAACATATTCCATTTTTTTCGAAAATCCAGTGAAATATGATACCACCATTTTTGCAATATTTTTGAAAAAATGCAGACCCATAGAACGCCTGCAATGCCAAAACCTAACGCAGAAACCAGACAGATATACCCACGGAAATTAAGAAAATATCCGCTGTAATCCCAGTAACGTAAATTCCAGAAGAGATCAAGAAACCATCCAATCACAAGTTCTAAACCGGAGCCTAAAAGGGTAGAGAGGAAAAAGACAGTGACAGGGTGGTTTTTCTTATGTTTTCCTGAAGAATCTGGCAATAATTCATGAGGGGATAATATAACCGAAAATAAAACTGCGCCAATCCCGTAAACAGGCAGCCATGGACCGTAGAGAAAACCACGGTTTCGAAACGTTCCTTCTTTTACAAGGAAAATCAGAACCTCCCACACATAACCGCAGGCAGAGCCTGTGAAAAAGAAAAAAATCATAAGTGAAAGGACATTTTGTATTGTATTCTGCTCCGGTCTGCGGAGGCTGGTAAAATCCGGAAGGTGTTTTTGCTTTTTCATGAAATAAGTATGCTGCCGGAGACGAAAATTATGTATGGAGTAATAAGAGAAATGTGAAATGAATAAGATGGCACACCTGACATTTGCTAAAATAGAAATAAGGAAAATGAATCAGAAATGGAAATCTCAAGTGAAAAACGGAGATGAAAAGTAGAAAGCGGAAGTATAAATCAGAAACGAAAATGAAAAATAGAAATCGAAAGTGAAAACCAGAAGTGGAGATCAGGAACAAAAATGATTGACAGAGAAAACAGATCAGCGTATGATAAAAAACAATTATTTTTCAGAAAATTTTAAATAACACAATGCACGCTTGCAAATATTTTGTTGAATAAAAACAGATTTTGGAAGATACTTCGTGAGATATCAGGAGGGAGAAAGAATGGATTTACAATTAGTGAAAATGAGTGAAAAATACAAATCCCAGCTTTTTGATATGATGGACGAGTGGACAAAAACCGGGGAAACCATTATTCCATGGGCAATCCGGAAAGTCGATTATCATGATTTTGATGCTTATCTGAAAAGTCTGGAAGAATCGGAGCCAAAAGAGGGATATGTACCTGCATCCACTTTTTTCGCATATGACAGGGAACGCGATATTCTGGTTGGAGCAGTCGATATCAGACATTCCCTTAACGAAGCATTATTGTTAGATGGAGGCCATATCGGAGACGGTGTGCGTCCTTCAGAACGAAGGAAAGGATATGCAACAGCGATGATCGCATTAGCGTTAGACGAGTGCAGAAAGCTGGGAATTGAAAAGGTACTTATGGTATGTAATAAGGAAAATACCGGTTCAGCAAAAAGTATCCAGAACAACGGAGGAGTTCTGGAAAATGAGATAAACGTAGAAGGTGAGACGGTACAGCGTTACTGGATACAGCTGTAGAGGTTACAATCAACTTAAAAATTTGCGTGCCAATTAAGCAAAACTATGCTACAATGAAACGAGCGATAATTTCATTTGCAGATTCAGATAAAATGGAACTATCAAAAATGCTGTTCTGACAAAAATCAGGACATTACAGAAATGAAAATACAGGAGGACAAAGGGCTGACTATGGAAAATATTTTTTCCCAGGAAAAAGTAATCGTCATCGACTTCGGCGGTCAGTACAACCAGCTGGTTGCAAGACGTGTCAGAGAATGTAACGTTTACTGTGAAATCTATTCCTATCGAACAGACATCGAGCAGATCAAAGCCATGAATCCAAAGGGAATCATTTTGACCGGAGGACCAAACAGCTGCTACGAGCCGGATTCACCAACCTATACCAAAGAATTATTTGAACTTGGCATTCCGGTTTTGGGACTTTGCTATGGTGCACAGTTAATGATGCACGTGTTAGGAGGCAAAGTCGAGAAAGCACCGGTGCGTGAATATGGTAAAACAGAAGTAATGGTGGATACAGCATCTCCATTATTTGGAAATGTGGCACCGACGACCATCTGCTGGATGAGCCACTTTGATTATATTTCAAAACCAGCACCAGGTTTTAACATTGTTGCACACACGGCAGACTGCCCGGTTGCAGCAGCAGAAAACAGAGAAAAGAATTTATATGCGATCCAGTTCCACCCGGAAGTACTGCACACCGAAGAGGGAAGCAAAATGCTCCACAACTTCGTAAGAGGCGTGTGTGGATGTGCCGGAACATGGAGAATGGATTCTTTCGTTGAGAGTACGATCAAGGATATACGAGAAAAAGTCGGTGATGGAAAAGTACTGCTTGCATTATCCGGTGGTGTAGATTCCTCCGTTGCAGCGGGACTTTTATCCAGAGCCATTGGAAAGCAGCTTACCTGCGTATTCGTTGACCACGGTCTTCTCCGCAAAAATGAGGGAGATGAAGTCGAGAGCGTATTCGGACCAAACGGTCAGTTTGACTTAAACTTTATCCGTGTCAATGCACAGGAGAGATACTACAACAAACTTGCAGGCGTTACAGAGCCTGAACAGAAACGTAAAATCATCGGAGAGGAATTCATCCGTGTATTTGAAGAGGAAGCAAAGAAAATCGGAGCTGTTGATTTCCTTGCACAGGGAACCATCTATCCGGACGTAGTGGAAAGTGGTCTTGGCGGTGAATCCGCAGTGATCAAATCCCACCACAACGTAGGAGGACTACCAGATTTCGTTGATTTCAAAGAGATCATCGAGCCACTCCGCAACTTATTCAAGGACGAAGTCCGCAAAGCAGGTCTTGAACTTGGCATTCCGGAGAATCTTGTTTTCCGTCAGCCATTCCCGGGTCCTGGACTTGGAATCCGTATCATCGGTGAAGTGAATGCAGATAAAGTCCGCATTGTACAGGATGCCGATTACATCTACCGCGATGAGGTGGACAAAGCAGTTGCCGCCTACAAAAAAGAGCACGGCAAAAATCCATCCTGGATGCCAAACCAGTACTTTGCAGCCCTTACCAACATGCGTTCCGTTGGTGTTATGGGTGATGAGAGAACTTATGACTACGCAGTTGCACTGCGTGCAGTCAATACGGTTGATTTTATGACAGCCGAGTCTGCCGAGATTCCGTTTGCAGTACTTCAGACGGTTATGAGCAGAATTATCAATGAGGTGCGTGGGGTGAATAGAGTATTCTATGATCTGACGAGTAAACCACCGGGAACGATTGAGTTTGAATAATATATTAGAGCCAAGAAATGCCTATTTTACGGGCTTTCTTGGCTCTTTCTATGTCCGTTGACAATCAAATGACAATACTTTTTTAATATTATTGTAAATAATTTCTTCTTATTTAGCTGGGAATTGACTCTTCCAGTCTAAATATTCTTTTTCTGTAATCTCTTCATTTCTGAATTTCTGGTACATATCAGCCCATGTTCCAATATGATCCAGCATATTTAAAGAATCATGTCCTTTGTCTTTAAACATGAGTTGTGGTACGCCGGACTCATCTCGGTAGGCGTGCAGACCATATTGATCCTCTAAAGCAAATAATGCGTGCATGACACTAACATAAGTATCAAAGTTTGGATCAGACATGGCGTATGGACTGATCTTTAATGAGTTTGCTATTTTTTCTAATTGTTCTGATGATGGAAAACGATTCCCAAGTTCATAATTTCTAATTGCCGATTCGCTCAACCCGGACATGATTGCCAATTCTTTCTGTGTATATCCTTGATCGATCCGGAATTTTCTTATTTTCTCACCTACTGTCATAAGAAAACACTCCTTTGCTGATTGTTACTTAAAAGTATAGCATAAACAGTTCAAAAATGAAATATAAAAATAAACCGTTCAATTTTGAAATTATTCTATTGACAGTACGGAAATGAAATGTTATGATGCATATACACCGTTCGATAATGAACTGAAAAAGAAAGGAGGGATATAGATGGCTAGTAAATTATTTATATCAGCAAAAGAAGTAGCGAAAGAATTAGAAGTATCTGATTCCTATGCGTATCGTTTGATCCGTCAGTTAAATGCGGAATTGGAGCAAAAAGGTTTCGTTGTTGTCAAAGGAAAAATCAGCCGTAAATATTTTGAAGAACGAGTTTACGGTATGAACGAAATGAAATAGCAGGAGGTGATGTTTTGACAGTAATCAAAAACCAAAAGTCAAATACTTACGAGGTAAGAACCTATTATAAGGACTGGACTGGCGTAAGAAAGCAGAAGACGAAAAGGGGATTTAAACGCAAATGTGATGCTCAGGAATGGGAAAGAGCATTTAAATTAAAGGAGAATTTGAGTCTGGATATGTATTTTGAAGATTTTGTAGATCTTTATCTGAATGATATCAAATCCAGAATCAAATATAATACCTGGCTGACGAAAAAGCATATTGTAGAAAAAAAGATTCTCCCATATTTTTCGAAAAAGAAGTTGCAGGAAATAAAACCTTTCGATATTCGACAGTGGCAGAACACCATGATGAACTATCGGAATAAACAAGGAGAAGGCTATTCGCAGGTCTACCTAAAGACCATCCATAATCAGCTGAGTGCGATTTTGAATCATGCGGTTAATTTCTATGATTTGAAGAGCAATCCTGCACGTAAGGCAGGATCTATGGGAAAAGAAAGAACAAAAGAAATGCTTTTCTGGACAAAAGAAGAGTATATGAAGTTCATTGAAGCGGTGGCGGATAAGCCAATTTCCTTTTATGCATTTGAAATCTTATATTGGTGTGGAGTGCGTATGGGAGAGTTGTTAGCGCTGACACCGGCAGATTTTGATTTTCAGGCGTGTACGATCCGGATCAATAAATCTTATCAAAGATTAGGGGGGAAGGATATTATTACGGATCCTAAGACTGCAAAGAGTAATCGCATGATTACCATGCCGGAGTTTTTAAGCGAAGAATTAGAATCGTATATAGGAATGCTGTATGGTTTAAATGAAAATGACAGGATATTCCAAATTTCAAAAAGCTATCTTCATCATGAAATGGATCGTGGTGTGAAGTTGTCAGGAGTGAAGAGAATACGAATCCATGATTTACGACATTCTCACGTGTCATTGTTGATCAATATGGGATATTCTGCGGTGGCAATTGGAGAAAGGGTAGGGCATGAAAGTGTGGAGATCACATATCGATATGCACATTTGTTCCCAACAATCCAAACAGAGATGGCGGAAAATCTAAATCAGGAAAGAGAGGAATATCTGGATGAGTGAAAAAAATAGGGATAACAAGAATCGGTGGCGTAATGTAACCATAGCGTTTCGAATGTCTCCGGAAGAAAATGAAGAGCTGGATTTAAGAGTAAAGCTTTGTGGATACCAGACGAGACAAGAATATATCATTGAAAGTGTTTTACATCAAA
>OBAH01000242.1_pt1 | contig 51699 bp, 38 predicted proteins | sample 1517491 | NCBI WGS metagenome assembly OBAH01 (sample SAMN04571697, study PRJEB22368) | human gut metagenome | biome: human gut; material: stool | host: Homo sapiens | place: Luxembourg | collected 2012-08-03
TCCTCTACAGACTATCAATGATCTTTGGGTAAACACAGGGTTTTACGGGTGAGCCTTTCTTTTTGGATATTTTCTTTGCCATATTGTAAAGGTGTTCGTTATAATCCAAAGTCTTTGTTGAAGCGGATGTTGTAAAGTTTCTCATATCTCTGAGTCTTTTCTCCCAATATCCAGTCCAACTGAGATTTATCCCCTCGATATGCGCCGAAGAGAAATGTTTTATTTTTATGTTCTATGTATCTAAACATATCTTGTCACATTATATTTTATTGCAGAAGTATAATCTATCTCATACAAAGGTAATACTTTTATTTTGAATTCTATACTGAACTTACGTAAAAAGGGTAGAAGTAGCCGTAATGCGGTTGCTATAGTCCGCACAGCATTCTGTACGGGCAAAGCTCGCACTTCTTCCTGTCGTCAGTGGGCGTGAAGGCGGTGTCGGGGGAATACATGTCGGCTACGGTTTCCTTCAGTTTCGTGAGGAACTCCTCCTCGTAGACCGTTACGTCGCTTATCGGGTGTTTGTCGATGCAGAGCGTCGGGTCGTAGTCGTTGGTTGCGGCTTGCTTTATGAAAAGCAGCGCGGGGCTGACGGCGTCGTTAGCCGCGTTCCATTCTTTCGAACGGCTCACGATGAGCGAGTAGAGTATCGCCTGCAGGAAGTAGTTGGAGTGCTTGCTGGCGATGTTCTTCGGGTCGAACACCTCCTCGATGCTCTTTATCGCGCTCGACGGCTTGTTGCCCGTCTTGTAGTCGACTACGCGTATGCGGCGCTTGCCGGTCTGCTTGTCGGTGACGGCGTCGAGTCGGTCGATGATGCCGCCTATGGTGAGGTTGTAGTGTTTGTCTGGTGCACTTGAGACAAGTGCACCCCCTGGTGAGGTGGTGAGGTGGTGAGATGGTGGGATGGTGAACGACAGTTGCGTGTACACCTTCGCTTCTTCCTCCATAGCCAGGATGCTGAACGGGCAGAGCTGCTGGTCTATCTTCAGCAGCTTGGTGATATACTCTATTATCACCTCGCGGTTGATGATCTGCAGTCCGTTGTTGGTCTTGCATTCCTCCTCTTCGAAGGCGCGGTCTACGACACTTGCCAGTAGTTTGCGGTTGCTGAGATAAGCCTGTATGTGAGCCTTCTCAATAACCGGACTATGGTCGGTGATGTCTTTATATATAAGGTAAGCTGCGCGGTGGAAGATGTTGCCGAACATGCGGTTGTCGATAGTCTCGGGGTCGCTGTCAGGCTCCTTGATGTGCGCTATGTACTGGTAGTAGAACGCCAGTTTGCAGCGTATGTACGTGTTGATAGCCGAGGGCGAGAGGCGGCTCATCTCCTCGAGCTTGCTGAGGGCAGTCCCGTCCTTCTCTATGGCTTTCGGCATCAGCGGCGTCGGCTGGTTCTTCGCCGTCAGACTGTAGTGGTCTATCTTCTGTCCGCTCTCCACGAGCAGCTGCAGCATGAAGCGGCTCATCTCGCCGGTGTGTCCGTTGTCGGTAGAGTTGTTGTAGGCGATGGTGATGTCGCCGGCGCGTTGCAACAGGCGGTGGAAGTAGTAGGAGTAGATAGCCACCTTGTTGTCGATGGTGGTGAGTCCGTGCGCTTTGCGTATGGAGTAGGGTATGAACGACGAGTCGTTTACGCCTTTCGGCATGTTGCCTTCGTTGCACGATAGCAGCAGCACGTTGTCGAAGTCGATGTTGCGCGTCTCGAGCACACCCATTATCTGCACGCCTATCACCGGCTCGCCGTGGAACGGTATCGACGCTGCACCTACGAGCTGCGACACCAGTCGGCGCAGCGTGGTGTTGTCGACGAGGAGGTCACCGCTGTCTGCTAATGCCGCGAGGCGGTTGAGTATGGTGAACATGCGGAACACCGACTCCTGCGTGAGTGCATCGCCCTCCTGCTTTGTGGCTATGCCAACTTGCTTCACGAGTGTGGCAATATGGTGCAGGATGGAATGTTGAGTGTTGAATGTGGAATGTTGAGTTGTCGGCTGCGCCGATGAGGAATGTTGAGTGTTGAGTGTTGAGTGTTGAATGTTGAGTGAATTATTCATTGATGAATTCTTCATCGGCGTAGCCGACCATTCCTCATTCCTCATTCCACATTCCACATTCCCTATTGTTGAGATGGCGAGGTGGCGTGCGTAGGGATGCGCCATGAGTTTCTTCATGTAGTGGGGGTTGAAGGCGGTGCCCTTCTTGCGCAAGCCGAGCGTGTAGAGGTCGAAGAGCAGCATCACGAGCGACGCTACGGGCGTCATGGCGAGCGGAAAACCGCTCGTTATGTTCACCTTGTCGGCTTCGGGCGGCAGACTGTGCATAATGGGCAGCAGTATGCTCTCGTCGCACATCACGACGGCTGTCTTACGGCCAGCCTTGTAGCGGTCGTTCTCAAGAAGCCAGTTGCTCGCAAAGCGCGCCTGTGCGTTCTCCGTGGGCGAGGATATGAAGCGTATGCGTTTCGGTCGGCGCATGTTGGCGTAGATGTCGCGGTCGGTGTTGTCGAGCTCGTTGGGGAAGTCGGTTAGGTAAGCGGCGAACGACGCCGTGTTGTTCGGAATCGAAGCTGACTGCTGCGCTCTGGCTGTCGGCATGTAGTATTCGTCGAAGTCCCAGTAGAACTTCGCCTTGCCCTCCTTCATCAGTCGGCTGAACAGCACACGCTCCACCTTCTGTATGAGGTTGAAGCCTACGAACAGATACTTGTCGTACTTTAGGTGGAGCGTCTCCTCGCTTGCCACCTTTCTATATATGGCGCCCTCGTAGCCTATGCCCTGCTCGGTGAGGCGGCGGTTATAGTCGTGGTAGATATCGCCGAAGTGCGACCACAGACTGAGGAAGCGCTTCTTCAGTTCCGACTCGATGTCGTCGCTGAAGTTGGCGAAGAAGCGCTTCAGCATCTCTTTCTGCTCGTCGTCGAGATAAGATATGTCGTCGAGCTCGTGAATGTCCTTAAGGTTGCAGAATATGCTATCGGCGTCTGCCATGTTCTTGTCGATGTCGTCGAAGTCGGCAAGCAGCAGCTGTCCCCAGCCGTAGAAATGGTCGAGCGTCTCGTCGATGCCCGTACACTTCGTGAACGACTTGTGTATGTCGCAGATGAGCTTTATAGGGTCGGCTGGTTTGAGGTCGGTATGCTGGCGGAAGAGGTCGCTGATAGTGATGTAGGCTGGGCTCCATACGGGCTGACCCGCAATACGTGCAAGGTGCTCGTTGAGGAACAGAGCGGCGCGCTTGTTCGGGAACACCACGGCGATGCGCGAGAGGTCGGTGCCGTACTTGCCGATTATATCTTCTGCGACATATTCTAAGAATGTCTTGTTCATGTTGTTTTCCTTTTTTGTTAAACTTCAACGATGTTGTCCGAATAGACGTACCAGAGGTAGCCCTTCACGTCGGTGTAGCCCATGTTGTGCGTGAGCGATATGTAGCGCCGCACCTGGTCGGTGTGCTCGGGCTGCGGCTTGCCGAACTTGAAGTCGACGATCTGCACCTCGTCGCCGCGTTTCATTACGCGGTCGGGGCGGTGCTCCGTCAGCTTGTCGGTGTGTGGGTCGTAGCTTAGGATGGAACACTCGTTGAAGAGCGTCCAGCCGCCCCCGAACCACTCCTTCACCTTTGGGTTAGAGAAGCGCTTGTGCAGCATGTTCTTCAGTTTGTTCGGCGTGATGACGCTCTCGTCGAACAGACCTTCCATCTCCATGTCGTGCAGACAGCTGTCTACGTCGTCGGCTGTCTCGATGTTCGAGAACAGATAGTGGAGCAGCAGACCCGTCTTGATGTACGACTGCTGCTCGGCCTGCTCGTCGTCAGCCTCGTCGTTGATGAAGTCGCGACTCTTGTTGCTCTGCTTGAACTCTACGTTAGAGGCGTAGGTCTTCATCGGCAGCAGGATGTTCTCTACGTGCGGCGTGAAGATGTTCGGCTCCTCAGCCTTTTTCTTCTCCTTGGTGGTGTCTATCTCGCCATATGTCAGGGTGATATGTTGAGATGGTGAGGTGGTGAGATTGGTTGGTGCACTTGAGACAAGTGCACCCCCTGAGAGATTGTGAGATGGTGAGGTGGTGGGCAGCTGTATGTCGCTTATCGCTTCCTCTATCACGTACGAACGCAGCGATGCGTTGCCGCGGCGTGCGAAAACAATGAGGCTGCGCTCGGCGCGGGTGAACGCTACGTAGAGCAGGTTGAGGTTGTCTACGCAGTTCTGCAGATGCTCCACGATGTAGTCGCGCTCGTATATAGTGCCCATCATCTGCTTTGCGCTGAAGTCTACCGGCACAAGCGGCAGCTCGTTGAACGGAGCCTCCGTAGGCTCGCACCATATAGTGTTGGTCTTCTCCATGCGCCAGTCGCAGAACGGAATGATGACGTGTTTGAACTCCAGACCCTTACTCTTGTGTATGGTGATAAGGCGAATGCCGTCGATAGAGCGTGCCTGGATGGTGTTCGACGCGAAGTTCTCGTTCCACTCCTCAACGAAGTCGTCGAGCGTGGCTGTGTTTGAGGTGAGGAAACTCGTGAGGCAGTCGAAGAAAGCGTATACGTAGGCGTCTTCGCCCACGATGCGCTCAAGACTGAATATCTTGTAAAGACGTTCGGCAAGTTCGTAGATAGGCATCACGAGCAGTTCGTCGCTGTGGTCGCGGTAGCTGGCAGGCAACGCTTCCTCTACGCCCTCCTCGGTAGAAACCATGCGGTTGGCAGCTTCGAGGTCTACGCCCTTCACCTTCGTGAGGTAAGCCTTTGCGATGTACGCCCTTGTCAGCTTGTCGTCCTGGTGCGTCAGCGAGTGCATCGCCGCTACTAGGATGTTCAGCGCCGTAGAGTTGTCGAGACGGAAAGCCTCGTCAGACACAATCTTCAGTTCGGGACGCACACAGGCGAAGTGCTCCGCAATCTGCTGTATGGTGTTGTTGGAGCGCACGATGATGGCTATGTCCGACGGGTCGGCGCCGAGTTCTATCAGATAGTCTACTGTCTCGACCGTCTTGTTCAGCGTGATGTCGGTGTAATCGTCCTGCGGAAGCAGTTCGATATGTACGTATCCGGAGTCCTCGCGCTTGTCGGGCACCTGTTGGCACACGTCGGCATACGCACTCTTCAGCTGTTCGGCAAGCTGCATGTCGTCCTCGCCGCAGCACTCCTTAAGATCGTCGAACTCTATCTCGGCGGCACGCTCGAAGAAAGCGTTGTTGAAGTTGATGACACGGCGCGACGAACGGTAGTTGTGCGTCAGCGTGCGTATGTCGAGCATGTCGCTCATCTGCGGAAACTCGCCCTTGATGTTGTTCAGCATACGCCAGTCGCCCGAACGCCAGCGGTAGATGCTCTGCTTCACGTCGCCCACAATCAGGTTGCCGTGCTCTTCGCTGTGGCTCATGCACTCCTCGAGCAGCACCTTGAAGTTCTGCCATTGCACGGTGCTCGTGTCCTGGAACTCGTCGATCATCACGTTCTCCAGATGCGAGCCTATCTTCTCGAAGATGAACGGCGAGTCGGTGTCCTTGATGAGCGAATGGAGTAGGGTGTGGGTGTCGCTGAGCAGGAAGCGGTTTGCCTCGACGTTCATCTCGCGCACCTTCCGCTCAATGCTGTTGAGCAGGCGCAGCTGGTTGAGATGCTTCAGCGTGAGCACCGCCGATGCGTACATCTTCCAGTTGCTTTTGCGTGTAGATTCAGCCTTTTCGAGCAACGGCACGATGGTCTCCTCGGCGAAGTGGCGCAACGATTGCGGCGCACTCTTCTTCGTCCAGCAGTCGGCAGAGCCTTCGTCGAGCGCCTTCTGCACTCTGCCCGTGATGATGCTCTCGTCGTATTGTCCGTTCTGCAGTTTGATGAAGTAGCCGGCAGGTCCCGACTTGCCGTAGCTGAGGTCGGTGATGTCAACACCTTCCGTTTCGAGAGCCTCGAAGAACTCCGCCGCAACGCTTTTCAGTTTCTCTTCTGCTTCGTCGCGTATGGTTCTGATGCGCTTGGTATACTGCTCGAAGAAGCCCTTCTCGTGCAGCAATGTGTTAAGCTCCTTACTCTTTGTCTTGTAGAACTCGCGGAAGATGTTCTCGCCGAACGACTTTATGTAGCCGATGACGTTCCAGTTCTTGTCGTCGTCGATGTTCTCCTTTATATAACCGAGAATCCACTTCAGTAGCTCGTCCTTTTCGCCCAGCTCGTCGATCATCTCGTCTACGGCGATGCTCTCAATCTGTCGGTCGTTAAGCTCGATGCGCAGGTTGGCGGTGAGGTCGAGTTCGCGTGCAAGATTGCGCAGCACGCTCTGGAAGAACGAGTCGATGGTCTCGATGCGGAAGTAGCTGTAGTTGTGTACAATATTAAAAAGAGCGATCTTGGCGCGATCGGACATAAACTGTTCGGTCACACCAAGTTCGCTCTTTATCTTTTCTATATAATCCTTCGACTTCGGGAGCTGCTTCCATATACCATAAAGCTGACTGAGGATACGTGTCTTCATCTCCTCAGTAGCTTTGTTCGTAAACGTAACAGCGAGTGTCGAACGGAAACTCATCGGGTTCTTGATGAGCAGTTTTATGTATTCTACGGATAGCGTGAATGTCTTTCCGCTACCCGCACTTGCTTTGTATACGGTAAGTGCTTTCTCTTCTGTCGGTGTCATAATGGATTGTTAGTCAATACGTGTGATAGTCATGGCGATGTCCTCAGTAGGACGGTCAGCGCGGTCGGTGTCGACGTTCTGTATAGCGTCTACAACGTCCAGTCCTTCCTCTACCTCTCCGAACACGGTGTACTCGCCATCGAGGAACGGAGTGCCGCCAACAGTCGTGTAAGCCTCCATCTGCTCTGCGCTGAAGCCAACGGGATTCTGCTTGCATATCTCCTTCGCCTCTTTCATAAGGCGCTCCTGCATCTCCTGCAGTCCGGCGCGGTCGCGGTTCTTGCGCATCTCCATAATCTCCTTCTTGTAGTAGGTCACAAGGTCGTTGAAGGTGATGGTCTCCTGGTTCTGCTTCATCTGCTTCTCCATCTGTTTGAGCTGTCCCTGGTTGTACTTCTCGCCGAGCACGATGTAGAACTGGCTGCCGCTCGACTCCTTGTTGGGGTTTACCTCGTCGCCTAAGCGTGCTGCAGCAAGAGCGCCGCGCTTGTGGAAGTGTGTAGGTGTGAACTCAGCCTCTATAGTGTAGTCGGGTCCGCCTGCACCAAGCTGCTTGCCCTTTGGCGCATTCTTGCTGTCGGGGTCGCCGCCCTGCACCATGAAGTCCTTGATGACGCGATGGAACAGCGTTCCGTTGTAGAAACCCTCTTCAACGAGCTTCAGCATATTGTCACGATGTTTCGGGGTGTCGTCGTAGAGACGCACGATGATGTCGCCCTTCGGTGTCTCGATCTTTATCTTTGCCATTGTTATAATATATATATGTATATGATTAATTGTTTATACTTGTGAGTTTTGTTGTCAGTATTTATGAGATTTGCCGTCTCTATGTATAAGTGAAGATTAATATGCAAAATTAATTATTATTTCTGTGAATGGCAAACAAAGTGGGCATAATAAAAAGATGTGTTATAAGTAAATAGCAGGATATTTCATTACAAATAAAAAAGTTTATATTTTTTCGGAAAAATAGTTCTATGTAAAAATAAAAGTATACCTTTGTAAACAATTTGATTAAATAAAACTAATTTGTTATGGTTAAAATCACTTTTCCTGATGGTTCTGTTCGTGAGTATGAACAGGGCGTGACGGGGTTACAAATCGCCGAGAGCATTTCGCCGGCTCTCGCTCGCAACGTTGTATCTTGCGGTGTCAATGGCGAAACCGTTGAACTCAACCGTCCTATCAACGAGGATGCAACTATCGCTCTTTACAAGTTTGAGGACGAGGAAGGCAAACACACTTTCTGGCACACTTCTGCTCACCTCTTGGCTGAGGCGCTGAAGGAACTCTATCCTGGCATTCAGTTCGGCTTTGGTCCGGCTGTGGAGAATGGTTTCTTCTACGACGTTATGCCGAAGCAGGGCGATGTTATCAGTGAGAACGACTTCCCCAAGATTGAGGCTAAGATGAAGGAACTCGCTAAGAAGAACGAAGCTGTCGTTCGTCGCGAAGTGTCAAAGGCTGAGGCTCTCGCAGAGTTCAAGGCTGATGGTCAGGAGTACAAGTGCGAGCATATCGAGGAAGACCTCGAGGATGGCACAATTTCTACATACACACAGGGCAACTTCACCGACCTTTGCCGTGGTCCCCACTTGATGAACACAGGTGCTATCAAGGCTGTGAAGATTACAAGCGTAGCAGGTGCTTTCTGGCGTGGCGATGCAAAGCGCGACCAGATGACACGTATCTACGGTATCTCGTTCCCGAAGAAGTCGATGCTCGACGAGTATCTCCTCATGCTTGAGGAGGCTAAGAAGCGCGACCACCGCAAGATTGGTAAGGAGATGGAACTCTTCATGTTCTCAGACCGTGTAGGTAAGGGTCTGCCTATCTGGCTTGCTAAGGGTACACAGTTGCGTCTGCGCTTGCAGGAGATGCTCCGCAAGATGCTTAAGCCGTACAACTACGAGGAGGTTATCACTCCGGGTATCGGCGGCAAGAGCCTTTACGTAACATCGGGTCACTACGCTCACTACGGCAAGGACGCTTTCCAGCCTATCCACACACCGGAGGAGGACGAGGAGTATATGCTCAAGCCGATGAACTGTCCTCACCACTGCGAGGTGTTCGCACGCAAGCCGCGTTCGTACAAGGATCTGCCGTTGCGCATCGCAGAGTTCGGTACCGTATTCCGCTACGAGAAGAGTGGCGAGCTTCACGGCTTGACACGTGTTCGTACCTTCACTCAGGACGATGCTCACATCTTCGTGCGCCCAGAGCAGGTAAAGCAGGAGTTTGAGAACATCATCGACATCATCCTTAAGGTGTTCCGCATCTTTGGTTTCGAGAACTACGAGGCACAGATTTCACTTCACGACCCGAAGGATACTGAGAAGTACATCGGTAGCGAGGAGATTTGGGCAGAGAGCGAGAACGCTATCCGCGAGGCTTGCCGTGAGAAGGGTCTTGAGACTCACGAGGAAGTAGGCGAGGCTGCGTTCTACGGTCCGAAGCTCGACTTCATGGTGAAGGACGCTATCGGCAGACGTTGGCAGCTTGGTACAATTCAGGTTGACTACAACTTGCCGCAGCGCTTCAAGCTCGAGTATACTGCAGAGGACAACTCTAAGCAGACACCGGTTATGATTCACCGCGCTCCGTTCGGTTCGCTCGAACGCTTCACAGCCGTTCTTATCGAGCACACAGCAGGTCACTTCCCGTTGTGGCTCATCCCTGATCAGGTGGCTATCCTCCCGATTTCGGAGAAGTACAACGACTACGCTCGCGAGGTGAAGACATTCTTCGACAAGGCTGGCGTACGCGCACTCATCGACGACCGCAACGAGAAGATTGGCCGCAAGATTCGCGACAACGAGCTCAAGCGTGTTCCGTACATGGTTGTAGTTGGCGAGAAGGAGGCTGCAGAGGGTCTCGTTTCTATGCGTAAGCAGGGTGGTGGTGAGCAGGCTACCATGACTAAGGAAGAGTTTGCAAAGCGCATCTGCGACGAGGTTGCAGAGCAGCTGAAGCTTGCTGAGGATTAAACTACGTAGGAGTCTATGGCATCCTTGCCGTGGACATGTGGTATGAGAAAGATTGCTCACACCTCCTATGCTATAATTTATCAATGCCCATTAATCAGATTTCATTGTCTGACTAATGGGCATTTCTTTTGTCGCTTTTTCAAGCGAAGTTGAGGTGTTGAGATGTTGAGGTGTTGAGATGGTGAGTGTTGTAAGATGTTGAGGTGTTGAGATGTTGAGGTGAATAAAAATGGGGCAAATCTTTGCTATTTCGCATATAATAACTAATTTTGTACTTATGAGTGAACCATTAGCTGAAAGAATGCGCCCGCGCTCGTTCGACGATTATGTCGGACAGCAGCATTTAGTGGGCAAGGATGCCGTCCTGCGCAAGATGATTGAGAGCGGACGCGTGTCCTCCTTTATATTGTGGGGACCGCCCGGAGTGGGCAAAACCACTCTCGCACAGATTATTTCGCATCGTCTTGAGACACCGTTCTACACGCTTAGTGCCGTGACGAGTGGTGTTAAGGATGTGCGCGACGTGATAGAGCGTGCCAAGAGCGGACGCTTCTTCAATTCGGCTTCGCCTATTCTCTTCATCGACGAGATTCACCGTTTCAGCAAGTCGCAGCAGGATTCGCTGCTCGGCGCTGTGGAGCGGGGCATCGTCACGCTCATAGGTGCCACCACAGAGAACCCGTCGTTCGAGGTGATACGCCCGTTGCTCTCGCGCTGTCAGCTGTATGTCTTGAAACCTTTGGAGAAGGAAGACCTGCTGCAACTGCTCAACCGCGCAGTTACAACCGACGTTGAACTCTCGAAGCTTAATATCCAGCTGAAGCAGACCGACGCCTTGCTGCGCTATAGCGGTGGCGACGCCCGCAAGTTGCTCAACATCCTGCAACTCGTCGTTGAGTCGTGTCCCGGCGATCAGATTGTGATAGACGACGAAAAGGTTGTGGCGTGCCTGCAGCAGAACCCGCTTGCATATGATAAGGAAGGCGAGATGCACTACGACATTATATCGGCGTTCATAAAGAGTATACGCGGAAGCGACCCTGACGGCGCACTCTACTGGATGGCGCGCATGATAGAGGGTGGAGAAGACCCGCAGTTCATAGCCCGTCGCCTCGTCATTAGTGCGGCGGAGGATATCGGACTCGCCAACCCCAATGCACTTCTGCTTGCCAACGCCGCCTTCGATGCGGTGATGAAGATTGGTTGGCCCGAAGGACGCATACCGCTGGCTGAGGCTGTGGTGTATCTCGCTACGAGTCCGAAGAGCAACTCGGCGTATCTCGGCATCAATCACGCCTTGGAGATTGTGCGTCAGACTGGCAACCAGCCCGTTCCGCTCCATCTGCGCAATGCTCCGACGAAGTTGATGAAGGACCTCGGCTACAGCGATGGCTACAAGTACTCGCACGACTATCCCAACCACTTCGCGCCGCAACAGTATATGCCCGACGCGCTCAAGGACACACGCATTTGGCAGCCGCAACACACGCCCATTGAGGAGCGCCAGTATCAGCACATGCTCCAGTGTTGGGGCGATAAGTATAAGAACTAAGGATGAAATCGAAGGAAAGATATAATCCAACCAATAATTTTACAGGAATATGAAGATTGTAGTATTAGATGGTCAGGGAGTCAACCCTGGCGATATCTCTTGGAATAGAATTGAAGAACTCGGCGAACTTACCGTTTATCCGCGCACTGCGCCAGAAGAAGTGCTGCAGCATGTGGGCGACGCAGAAATTGCACTTACGAACAAGACGGTGTTCGACGCCAATATCATAGCCCAGCTTAAGAACACGAAGTATATCGGCGTGCTTGCCACAGGCTACAACGTGGTAGACACAAAGGCGGCACGCGAGCGTGGCATCGTTGTGACGAACATTCCGGCGTACAGCACAGACAGCGTTGCACAGATGGTGTTCGCCCACTTGCTCAATGTCTCTAACCATGTAGACCACTATGCAGAGGAGACACGCAACGGCGTATGGAGCCGTTGTCTCGACTTCTGCTACTGGAACACACCGCTCTTCGAGCTTGCCGGCAAGACTCTCGGCATTGTCGGACTCGGACATATCGGTATGAAGGTGGCGCAGATAGCGCAGGCGTTCGGCATGAATGTGCTTGCCTACACAAGCAAGAGTCCCGATCAGCTGCCCGAATGGATTCGCAAGACTACGCTCGACGGACTCCTTGGCGCTTCTGATGTCGTGTCGCTGCATTGTCCGCTTACAGACACAACGCGCGAGCTGATGAACAGCGCTTCTATCGAGAAGATGCGCGACGGCGCGATACTTATCAACACCGGTCGCGGACCGCTCGTGAACGAGGCTGATGTTGCCGACGCACTTGCTTCGGGCAAGCTCGGCGCCTACTGTGCCGACGTGCTCTCAAGCGAACCGCCATCGGCGTCTAACCCGCTTATCGGTGTGCCGAACGCATTCATCACGCCGCACGTGGCTTGGGCTACGCTCGAGGCTCGTCTGCGCTTGATGGACATCGCTGTATGCAACATCAAGTCGTTCCTCGCAGGATCACCCACTAACGTTGTAAACTAAGAATGATGCCTACAGAAGATATCTACCAGCCCTTGCTCAATGTCATCGAGTTTCTTGGTACCTTCGCATTCGCCATCTCCGGCATCCGCCATGCCGCAGCCAAGCGCTTCGACTGGTTCGGCGGCTTCGTCTGTGGCGTTGCCGTAGCTATCGGCGGCGGCACGCTGCGCGACATAATGCTCGGCGTAACGCCGTTCTGGATGACATCATCCATATACCTCATCTGTACGTTCATGGCGCAGATGTTCGTCATCGTCTTCGCGCGATCGCTGAAGCGACTTGACAACACGTGGTTCTTCTTCGACACGCTCGGCCTTGCGCTATTCACCGTGGCAGGCTTGCAGAAGACGCTCGACTGCGGCCATGCCTTTTGGGTGGCAATCATCATGGGCACAATCACCGGTTCTGCCGGTGGCGTGATACGTGACGTGCTTCTGAACAACGTGCCCGTAATCTTCCAAAAGGAGATATACGCTATGGCGAGCATCATCGGCGGACTTGCTTACTGGGCGCTCGTAGAGCTTGGTTGCGACATGACAATCTCCGTCATCATCGCCTTCCTTCTCATCGTAGTCATACGCATCCTCGCTGTGAAGTATCACATCTCGCTGCCCGTGCTGCGGGGAGAGGAATAAGCATTACATATTATTATATAAAGATAAAGCCCGACAACATGGAGCAGACACTCCGTGTTGTCAGGCTTTTTATTGTTTGTGTAGCGGAGTCCTTAAGGCTCCGCTACAGACTTGTCACATGATTTGCTAAATAAGATTTGCCGAATTGTCGCCAATCTTACTTGATAAGGTCAACCGAACGCTTCAGGAACGAGTCGAGTGCCGCACCCTTCAGCATGCCGTTCTGCAGCAATGCGAGGTCGATGAGCTGATGAACCACCTTGTTGCCGGCAGCGTATGCGGCGATGATGCCGTTCTTCTTTGTGCTCTGCTCCTCAATAGACTGCTCCGTCTTCTTAAGGTCGTCCTTCTCCTCCTGCGAGATTTCCTCAGGCTTCTTGCCGTTCTGACTTTGGTGCAAAGCTGCGAGGCGTGCTTCGAGACCCTTCAGTTCGCTCTCTACCGGCTGCAGCTCTGCTGCGCATGCTGTCTTGCCGTCCTCGAGCACCTGCTTGATGAGCGGGTGATCGCTGTTGAGCACGAGGTTGAACGCATCAGGCATCTGTGCGTAGAACGCCATGCCAGCCTGGAACTTGCTTGCTTCCTTCATACGGCGCATGTACTCGCTCTGTGTGATGATCACCGGCAGCGTCTGCTCGCCGAGAGCCTGCACGTCTACGTAGAACTCTGTCTTCTCCATCTTCGGCAGCTGTGAGCGGAACGCCTGCTCAAGGTTGGTACGCTCGTCCTTAGCGAGTTCGCTCTCCTTCTTGTCCTCCTTCTGTATGAGGCGATCTATGATGTCGGCGTCCACACGCGAGAAGCGAGTCTTCTCAAGCTTCTGCTCGAGCATCGAAACCATCGGGTTGTCGAGCTGTCCGTCGAGCAGCAATACGCTGTAGCCCTTAGCCTTGGCAGCCTCGATGTAGCTGTACTCGCCCTCTTTGTCGTTGGCGTAGAGATAGACGAGGTTGCCTTCCTTGTCGGTCTGGTTGTCCTTGATGAGCGTCTTGTATTCGTCGTATGTAAAGTATTTGCCGTCTACATCCTTCAGCAGCGCAAAGTCCTTAGCGCGGTCGTAGAAGTCTTCCTGCGAGAGCATACCGTAGTTGATGAAAATCTTCAGGTCGTCCCACTTCTCCTCATAGTCCTTGCGGTTCTCCTTGAAGATAGCTGCGAGACGATCTGCCACCTTCTTTGTGATGTACTTCGAGATCTTCTTCACGTTGGCGTCGCTCTGCAGATAAGAACGGCTCACGTTCAGCGGAATATCCGGCGAGTCGATAACACCGTGGAGCAGGGTGAGGAACTCGGGCACGATGCCTTCCACCTGGTCGGTTACGAACACTTGGTTGCAGTAGAGCTGAATCTTGTTGCGCTGCAGCTCGATGTTCGACTTGATACGTGGGAAGTAGAGAATGCCGGTGAGGTTGAACGGATAGTCGACGTTGAGGTGAATCCAGAACAGCGGCTCGTCCTGCATCGGGTAGAGTGTGCGGTAGAACGACTTGTAGTCTTCGTCCTTCAGCGTGCTCGGCGCCTTTGTCCAAAGTGGCTCAACGTTGTTGATAATGTTGTCCTCGTCGGTCTCCTGCTGCTTGCCGTCCTTCCACTCGGTCTTCTTGCCGAATGCAACGGGCACAGCCATGAACTTGCAGTACTTGTTCAGCAGCTCCTCAATCTTCTGCTTCTCGAGGAACTCCTTGCAGTCGTCGTCGATGTGCAGCACGATGTCCGAACCGCGGTCTGCCTTTTCTACGTCCTCAATCTCGAACTCAGGGCTGCCGTCGCAGCTCCACTTCACAGCCTTTGCGCCCTCTTTGTAGCTGCGTGTGATGATGTCTACCTTCTTGCTCACCATGAACGACGAGTAGAAGCCGAGGCCGAAGTGTCCGATGATGGCATTGGCGTTGTCCTTGTACTTGTCGAGGAAGTCGGTAACGCCAGAGAATGCGATCTGGTTGATATATTTGTTAATCTCCTCCTCTGTCATGCCGATGCCTCGGTCGCTGATGGTCAGCGTTCCTTTCTCGGTGTCGAGGCTTACACGCACGGTGAGGTCGCCCAGTTCGCCCTTGAAGTCGCCGCGTTCAGCAAGCGTCTTCAACTTCTGTGTAGCGTCGACGGCGTTAGACACCATCTCGCGGAGGAAAATCTCATGGTCTGAATAAAGAAACTTCTTGATGACAGGGAAGATGTTCTCTGTCGTTACTCCAATATTGCCTTTCTGTGCCATAGTATGAATTTGTATTTTTACTTTTAAGTTTTGTTTTTCTGATTTATAATCATAAACTTTTATTACAAATAGTGTGCCATTGCGACAGAAAGGCTCAAATTATGGGCAAACCAGGGCTATACAGACAGTTTTTAGTGTGAAGTGTGCCAAAAGTTGTCATTGCTTTCAGAATTTTACATATCTGAGTACGCTACGAATATGTGCATTTTTAAATGTTTTTAGCTTTTTGTCTTTTTACTTTTATATGCAAATATTGTTTTGAAAACTTCCGCGAAAAAACTCATTCTGGAGAAAATGGAAGCGTAAAACGAGCGTTTTTGTGGTTCGGCGCAGCGAAAAATCTGCAAAAACTGAGACTTTTCAACCTAAAACGATAGGTTTTGTAAACTTTTCGTGAGACTTTACAATATAAAACGTGAGACTTTACCCGGTAAAAGCATAGCTTTTACATGGTAAAGTCTCACGATAAGTTTGGTTTTACATAAGAAAAAATTGCACACTTTAGCGTTTATCGCCGCAAGGCGTTGTAAACCATGTATTTACGGTTGCACGCTCAAAACTCGCGAAAAACCGACAACGTATTTTGTTTTTGATTTTTCGGGCACTCCTGAGCGGTTAAAACGTGCAAATATCGTCTTGGCAAAAAGTATGCCAATAAAATGAAAGAGTTACGGCAGGTATGCTGTAGCCTCCTACTGATTATCCGTCGATTTCAGAAAGTTCGAGCCAGCGCATCTCTTTCTCCTCCAGCTCGTCCTTCACGAGCGGCAGACGCTTGCTCTTTTCTGTCAGTTCGTCGATGGAGAGCGTGCCGCTGCATAGTGCCTCTTCGATGGTCTTCTGCTCCTTTTCGAGCGCAGCAATCTCCTTCTCAAGGTGTTCGAACTCGCACTTCTCCTTGTATGTCTTCTTGCGTCGTTGCTCGCCTACGAATTCGCGCTTCTCCTTCTTCTCGTTATCGGCAGCGTTGTTCTTCGCGTCGGCTTGTTCCTTCGGTTTCAACGACTCCCACTCGCGGAACTGTGTGTAGTTGCCGGGGAAGTCCTTTATCTCGCCTTCGCCGCGGAACACGAGCAGGTGATCTACAATCTTGTCCATGAAGAAGCGGTCGTGCGACACGATTATCACGCAGCCGGGGAAGTCCTGCAGATACTCCTCAAGCACCTCGAGCGTCTGTATGTCGAGGTCGTTGGTAGGCTCGTCGAGCACGAGGAAGTTGGGGTTGCGCATCAGCACCGTGCACAGATAGAGCTTGCGACGCTCGCCGCCGGAGAGCTTGTAGACGTAGTCGTACTGCTGCTCGGGCGTAAAGAGGAAGTGCTGCAGAAGCTGCGTTGCGGTTATGTGTTTGCCGCCGCCGTAGTCGATGTAGTCGGCGATGTCGGCTATCACGTCGATGACGCGCTGGTCGTCGCGGAACTTCATGCCATCCTGCGAGAAGTAGCCGAAGCGCACGGTGTCGCCAACGTCGAAGCGTCCGCTGTCGGGCGCCACTTCGCCAAGCAACATCTTTATGAATGTAGACTTGCCCGTGCCGTTGTTGCCCACGATGCCCATCTTCTCGAAGCGCTGGAAGTTGTAGTAGAAGTCCTTCAGTATCACCTTCTCGTCGAACGCTTTCGAGACGTACTGGCACTCGAATATCTTCGAACCGATGTACACGTTCTTCGACTTCAGGCGCATCTGTCGCTCCTCGATGCGCTGCTTCGCCTTGCTCTCAAGGTCGTAGAACGCCTCCTCGCGGTAGCGTGCCTTGTGTCCGCGTGCCTGCGGCTGGCGGCGCATCCACTCGAGTTCGCGGCGGTAGAGGTTGTTGGCGCGCTCTATCTCGGCGCGTGTGGCGTCGATGCGCTCCTGACGTTTCTCCATGTAGTACTGGAAGTTGCCGCGATATGAATAGACGGTATGGTTGTCGAGTTCGAGAATGATGTTGCAGACACGGTCGAGGAAGTAGCGGTCGTGCGTCACCATGAGCAGCGTCTTGTTGCCGCGCTGCAGATAGCCCTCAAGCCATTCTATCATCTCGAGGTCGAGGTGGTTTGTAGGCTCGTCGAGGATGAGCAGGTCGGGCTCGGTGATGAGTACGTTGGCGAGCGCGATGCGCTTCTGCTGTCCGCCGCTGAGCTGTCCCATAGGCTGCGTGAGGTCGGTGATGTGCAGCTGCGTGAGTATCTGCTTTGCCTTCAATATGCGGTCGGGGTCGCCCTGATGGTTGAAGCAAGCGTCGAGCACCGACTCTTCGGGGTCGAATTTTGGCTGCTGTTCGAGAAAGCCAACCTTTATGTCGCGGCGGAAGATGATGCTGCCCGAGTCGACACTCTCCTTGCCCGAGAGCAGCGAGAGCAGGGTAGACTTGCCCGTGCCGTTCTTGGCTATCAGACCTACGTGCTGGCCTTCGGCTATAGAGAACGAGATGTTCTCGAACAGAACGTGCGCACCGAACGCTTTCGATATGTTTTGAACGTCAAGTAATGGAGTCATTTATTCTGCGTCTTTAATTTCGTTCAGTATGTTTCCAATGTAGTCGAGCACCTCGTCACGGCCGGTTTTCTTCTCCGAACTGGTGATGAAGTAGGGCGGCAGCTCCTCCCATTGCTCCTTAAGCGAGTTCATCCACTTCGCTGCGTTCTGCTTGGCACGCACAGGTCCGAGCTTGTCGGCCTTGGTGAAGATGATGGAAAAGGGCACCGAGCTCTCGCCGAGCCAGTTGATGAAGTCGGTGTCTATCTTCATCGGGTCGTGGCGGATGTCGATGAGCACGAAGGTGTTCACCAGTTGCTGGCGCTGCAGAATGTACGATGTAATCATCTGGTCGAGCTTCTTCTGCACCGTCTTCGAACGCTTTGCGAAACCGTAGCCCGGAAGGTCTACCAGATACCAGTCGTTGTTGATGATGAAGTGATTGATGAGCAGAGTCTTGCCCGGTGTGGCAGATGTCTTTGCAAGGCCCTTGTGGTTGCAGAGCATATTGATAAGACTCGACTTGCCTACGTTGGAGCGTCCGATGAACGCGAACTCGGGCTTTGTGTCTTTAGGACACTGGCTCACGGTGGCAGCCGATATCGTGAATTCTGATTTCTTTATATCCATATTCTATGTTGTTTCGTTTTTAGTGAATGAATTGTTATTCGTATTGCATTGTCTGCGTCGTGTGTATTATTCGTAACGCATTGAACGTGCGGGGTGGATGTGCGAGATGAGGTAGCTCGGAGCTATGAGCACCACGATGGCTATTAGCATTGTGGCTACGTTGAGCGCCACGACGAACAGCCAGTTTATCTCCACCGGAACGGTGTCGACGTAGTAGGTCGCGGGGTCGAGCTTAGCAAAGCCGGTGAAGTGTTGCAGTATGACGAGACCCAAGCCCAACAAGTTGCCCCAAAGCAGACCCTTGCCGATGATGAAGGCGGCGAACCAAAGGAACGTGTGGCGCACCGTCTTGTTGCGTGCGCCGAGCGCCTTGAGTATACCGATCATCGTTGTACGCTCAAGTATGATGATGAGCAGACCGGATATCATTGTGACAACGGCTACGGCGGTCATGATGGCGAGGATTATCCACACGTTGAGGTCGAGAAGGTCGAGCCATGAGAATATCTGTGGCGACAACTCGCGTATCGTTTTCGACGAGTAGGTGGCGCCGTTGCAGTCCATTGTGCGGTTCACTTTCTTCACGATGATGTGCTCCGTGTCGTCGAGCTTGCTGAAGTCGGCTACGGTAAGTTCGGCTCCCGACACCTGACCGGGACTGAAGTTGTTCAGCTTAACGGCTGTATACAAGTCGCAGAAGCAGATAGCGTTGTCGTATTGCGAGAGGTTGGTCTCGTAGACGCCCGTGATGTTGAAGCGGCGCGCTCTCACTCCGTTCTCGTCAATGAAGTAGGCGAAGATGCGGTCGCCGCACTTTGTCTGCAGCTTGTCTGCCATCGACTTCGATATGAGAATCTTGTTGCCGCTCTTCTCACCAGAGAACTGCGGTATGTAGCCTTCAACCATGTTGCTGTGGATGAACGTGGTGTCGAAGGCTTCGTCAACCCCCTTGAATGCAACCCCAAGGAAGTCGTTGTCGGTCTTCAGTATGCCTTGTTTCATGGCGAAACGCTGCACATGGCTCACGCCGTCAATGTGTTTCAGCACATTTACCATCGAATCGTTGATAACGATAGGTTGGTCGGTGGCTGATGTCTGCAACGCATAGAAGTTGGCTATCTGTATATGACTGCCGAAGCCTACAACCTTGTCGCGTATGGTATGCTTGAAGCCAAGCACTACGCACACGCTGATAATCATCACAGCCAGTCCGATTGCTACGCCCATCGTGGCTATGCGTATAGCGGGCTTCGACACCTTTTGGCGGTCGCTTATCTGGTTGGAGTATATGCGGCGAGCTACGAAAAGCGGAAAGTTCATAGTCTTCTGTTTGGTAGTTAAAAAATAAGGAGCTAAGAAGTTGAGCCGTTGTTATGGCTTGTTGTATCTGCCGTAAAAACAATGGGCTTAACTTCTTAACTCCTCAATTCTTATGTTCTATAGTCTTAATATCTAAATATATTTATTTCGTTCTTGATGCTCCGATTAACATGAATGTATTAATCGTTGCTGTCCACTCTGCCTGGATATGCCTCAAGAGCCTTGCGCAGAACGATGAGTGCACGCTCAAGGTCTTCCTTCTTCAGCACGTAGGCGATGCGCACCTGGTTAATGCCCGCACCCGGTGTGGTGTAGAAGCCTGCGGCAGGAGCCATCATGACGGTCTCGCCCTCGTACTGGAACTCCTCAAGACACCAGCGGCAGAACTTCTCGCTGTCGTCTACAGGCAACTTGGCTACGGTGTAGAAGGCGCCCATAGGTATCGGCGAGTAGACGCCCGGTATACGGTTGAGACCGTCGATGAGACATTTGCGGCGCTCTACGTATTCCTCGTAAACGTCGCGGTAGTAGTCTTCTGGAGCGTCAAGCGATGCCTCGGCTACTATCTGACCAAGCAGAGGAGGAGAGAGGCGCGCCTGGCACAGCTTCATTACGGCTGCACGCACCTGCGGGTTCTTCGTAATCAAGGCTCCGATGCGGATGCCGCACTCGCTGTAGCGCTTGGAAACGGAGTCGATAAGTATCACGTTGTCCTCGATTCCTTCAAGATGGCAGGCTGAGATGTAAGGCGAACCGGTGTAGATGTACTCACGATAAACCTCGTCCGAGAACAGATAAAGGTCGTACTTCTTCACCAAGTCGCGAATCTGGTTCATCTCGCGGCGTGTATAGAGATAGCCTGTAGGGTTGTTCGGGTTGCAAATCAGGATGGCACGTGTGCGCTCGTTGATGAGTTCCTCGAACTTCTCCACCTTAGGCAGCGAGAAGCCTTCCTCTATGGTTGTGGCGATTGTGCGAATCTTTGCGCCAGCCGAAATAGCAAAGGCCATATAGTTGGCGTAAGCTGGCTCAGGGATGATGATTTCGTCGCCCGGGTTAAGGCACGACATGAACGCGAAAAGCACCGCTTCAGAACCACCGGCTGTAATGATGATGTCGTCTGCCGACACATTAATATTAAAGCGCTTGTAATAACCGGTCAGTCGCTCGCGATAAGAATAGTAACCCTGCGACGGCGAATATTCGAGCACACTACGGTCGATGTGCTTCAATGCGTCGAGTCCTACTTGTGGAGTGGGCAGGTCAGGCTGTCCGATATTGAGGTGGTAGACTTTCACACCACGCTTTTTGGCGTCAACTGCCAAAGGCGCTAATTTGCGAATCGGCGATTCGGGCATTTCAAGTCCTCGTGTTGAGATTTCTGGCATTTGCGTATTTGTTTATTGTTATATTATTTCTTTGAGTATTATGCAAAGTTACGACAATTAGAAATAAGTGCAAAATTTTTATACCTAAAATTCTAATATTAGCCAAGTAAATGGTATACTCCTCCTGCGTATAGCTTGATAACACCTTTCAATTCGAGGCTGAACAAGAGTGCTGAGATGCTGCCAATAGGCAGTCCGGTCTGCACGGCGATGATGTTCAGTTGCAGGTCGTTGTTCTTTTGCAGCAGTTCTACTATGCGCGTTTCTTCGGCTGTCAGTTCGGGGAACAGTTGGCGTTCGATGCCTTTAGCCCGAGCTTCCTTTACTTTGTTATCCTGCTCCCATCCCATTGCGTTTACGAAATCTTCGGCGCAGGTTATCAAGGCTGCCTTGTTGTCGCGTATGAGTTTGTTGCAGCCTTCGCTGTATGGCGAATTTACATTGCCGGGAAAGGTGAAAACGTCGCGGGCGTAGCTTTGTGCGATGTCGGCTGTTATCAGACTGCCGCCGCGTGCCGCACTCTCCACCACGATTGTGGCGTCGGAAATGCCTGCTACGATGCGGTTGCGTCTCACGAAGTTCATCTTGTCGGGGTTTGTGTTCGTAAAAAATTCCGTCAGAAGTCCGCCGTGCGAGAGCATCTCTTTTGCTGTGTCACGATGGGCGGAAGGATAAAGCATGTCCAAGCCGTGTGCCAATACGCCTACGGTGTCGAACCCGTTCTTCAGAGCGTTACGGTGTGCGTAGATATCCACTCCATACGCCAGACCGCTCACGATGAGCACATCTGGGCAAAGCTCTTTAAGCGACCGGCAGAAGTTGTTGATGATATCTTGTCCGTAGGCTGTGCAATGGCGTGTGCCAACAACAGACACGATGCGACGCTGGTTGAGGTCGGCATTGCCGCGATAGAAAAGTACGATTGGGGCATCGTCGCAGTTGCGCATTCGTTCTGGATAATCGTCGCATGCCATCGTCAATGGACGAATGGCATGTGCGTTATCAAATTCTAATTCTGCTTCTGCACGATGCATGGCTTCGGAAACATCGCTCAGCGCATTAATAAGGCGTGGAGAAGCGTCGCTGATAACGTCCTTGATGTTATTGCGGTTCTCCATAATAGCTGTTGCCGAACCGAGCTTGCGGTATAGTTGCAAGCAGGTGGCTGTATTGAAATAGCTAATGCGTGTTAATGCTATTGCGTAAAGTGTTTCCTGTGAAAAAGACATGTGTGTTCTTAATATCATTATATTATAATGCGTGCAATAATACGTTTTATGATATTATTGCACGCATTCTTTAATATGCATGTTTTACTGCCATGCGTGCATCTCTCCGAGGAAGAAGAGAAGTATGTAGCCGAGTACCAAACCGATAATACCCATTGTCAGACCAATCTTCATCATCTCGTTCTGCTTTACCAAACCAGTTGAGTGGGCGATAGCATTTGGAGGTGTAGAGATAGGCAGAGTCATTGCTACAGATGCTGCTACAGCGATACCGATAAGTACGGTAGGTGTGCCGCCGATGCTCTCAAGCGAGTTGCCCATACCCTTACATACAACGGTAAGGATTGGCACGAGGAGTGCTGCCGTTGCGGTGTTTGAGATGAAGTTTGAGAGAAGGTAGCAGATAATACCTGAAGCAAGCAGGATAACTACCGGCGACCATGAGCTGAACGGAATGCTCTTGATTACGTTCTCTGCGAGACCAGACTCGTTAAGGGCAAGTCCGAGTGCGAAACCACCGGCTACCATCCAGATAACGCTCCAGTTGATTTCCTCCAAGTCGCGTGCCTTGATTACGCCAGTGAAAGCGAAAACAACGATTGGCACCATGGCTACAGTGTTTGCACCAACACCGGTCCAGCGGTCGCAGATCCACAGCAATACAGTAACGATGAATGTTCCGGCAACTACCATTGTGCGCCAGTTGTGCTGTACTTCGCCTTCAATCTCAAGCTCGATGGTCTTCTTCTTGAACGGGAAGAACTTCTTGAGCAAGAACCAACCGATAAGGAGCAAAACGATCGTAAGCGGAAGCATGTACATCATCCATTCGCCGAAACCGATACCGAGGTTCAAGCCTGTTGGTGAGTTGAGATATTTCAGCGCGATTGCGTTAGGAGGTGTGCCGATAGGTGTTCCCATACCGCCGATGTTGGCAGCAACGGGGATTGACAGTGTGAGGGCTACACGTCCTTTGCCTTCAGGCGGAAGAGCTTTGAACACCGGTGCAAGGAATGTGAGCATCATCGCAGCTGTAGCGGTGTTGCTGACGAACATTGAGAATACGCCGGTGATGAGGATAAAGCCGAGGAGCACATTCTCGCTCTTGTTGCCGAAAGGCTTAAGCAGAGTGCGTGCCAGAAGCACGTCAAGTCCCGACTTTGTTGCTGCAATAGCGAGGATGAAACCGCCGAGGAAGAGGATGATGATTGGGTCGGCGAATGTAGCCATAAGAGCGCTATGGTCGAGCAGTTCTTCCTTTTCAATGCCTGAACGGAAGAAGTGGAACGCATTGTCGGATGTTGTGAACAGCAACAAGCCGATAAGCGATACGGATGTTGCCCAAGGCGAAATGGCTTCTGTTACCCACAGGATTGTTGCCAGTGCGAACACGGCGATAATGCGTTGCTGGATAACGGTGAGCCCTTCAATTCCGAAACTGCTTGTAGGTAGGTTCCAGAGCACAGTTGTGACAAGAACCGCTAAAGCGAAGAGTAGGGCGTTTTTCTTGCTAAAGTCTCCTTTGAGGAGGTTTCTTTTTTCTGTTGCCATAAAGTTTTAATAGGTTAGAATTATTTGTTTTTATAGTTATTAGTTATTCCGCAAAGTTAAGTAAAATAAATTCTCCGTCAAAACTTTTCTGAATAATTTATTTTAAAAGCTGTTAAGCCTCGGTTTATAGCATTCTTGTAATAGTCTATACAAACAAAAAGCCGCTCCATACAATGATGGAACGGCTCTTTGTATTTATTTGCTATTGAATTAAACGTCATTCAATCTAATGGTATTGAATTATGTCTCTTCAAATTAGTCGTTATTGAATTTCTCGCGCGCCTTTCTCAGTATCTCTGACACGCTTGCAGCTTTCTTTGTAGATCGCTGCCACTGTTGCTTGCGCTCCTCGTAGTCGCGTCGTTGGCGTTCAAGAAAGTTGTCTGCCATAAATCTGCTTATTTGAATTTGCTGTATATGACAGTGATGTTGATGGCACCATTCTGATTCTCGCTTCCGCCAACCAGTTTTGTGCTTGAGATAGACATATCGTGTGTGAGGTTTGTCATTTCGCCTGACGTGTTGTAAGTCGGAGTGACCGGAATGATAACCACCTTATCCCAATCCTTGTTCTGCTTGTTCTCGTTCATGTAGCGTACCAGACTTCCGATGTTGTTAAACGTGTACTGGTTCGTCGTGCTGCTGTATGTAGCAAGGAACGATGTTTTGTAGTTGGCTACTTGCTTGTTCTCGAAGAACGAGTACATCTCAGCCTTCGGAATCATCAGCAGAGTGGTGGGGATATTGAGCGCATAATCGCTGTTTACAGTTGAATTGATGCGCGACAGACTAACCTTTGCAGTATTGATTGTGTCGTTCTCGTGACCTCTCATAATCTGCTCAACCGGAATTGTCATCTCTGTAAAGATTCCTGCAGGCGACTTTATGTAAGTGCAAGAGTTATCTTCGGCGAGTCGCTTGATGGCGGCCTTGTCGTTGATGATATTCGTTGTCTGCAACACTTCTTCTGTACCAGGGAACGCAGCTGTAGAGACGATGATGGTGTCTTTTTTTGTGCCATCCTTGGTCGTCGTGGTCGTCTTATGCTTGAAGTATACGTTCAACTGGCTGAGATATACATGTGCCATAGCTCCCAGTCCGCTTCGGGTCTTGAAGTAGAAGCCCGGTGTAACCTTATTAATAAAGGTATAGGCGTTCTTGAAGTCCTCCTTCTTGTCGTAGAAGTGGCGCATGATGTCTGTACCGAACGAAGCGTCGAGCGGTATGCGTATCGACTTGATGTAGTCGGAACTGTTGCGAGTAGCAGCGTCAACATTAAGGTCTACGAGAGTGTACACCTTGTTTACACCGTTGCTCTTGTTCACGAAACCTTCTTTCTCGGGATCGAAGTTAGAGTAGTACGTCTTTTCCGGTATAGGCTTCGATAGCTCGTAAGCCGTGAGCTTCATTGGTGCCAGCGAGTCGCCGTAATACTCCTTGTAGTAGAGTCGGATGTCGCAAGAGTCTGCAACGATCTGGCCGTTTACGAGACTCTTGATGCTGTCCTTTTCAGGAAACTCGAATCCTTCGGGCAGATAGAACTGCGTCATGAAGTCGCTGCTTAGGTAAGCGCCCGTCTCCGGATCGCGCACCTTGCCGATGTAGCCGGTGTATGTTCTTGCCAAAACCGAGTCGGCGACGATAGAGCGTGTTTTTATCTCGAAGGTATCTGTGACTATATTTAGGCCGTCGCTGCCGTCAATGAGCGTACCACTGCCGATGTCGCCAGTGGTATCGTCGCATGACGTGAATATAAAAGTGGCAAGTGCTAAACCCGCCAAAAACTTTAGCTTCATATTCAAAATGTATTTATTTTGATTGTCAACCCTACAGTTTCTCGTAGAATTCCTTGTAGGCCTCTGTGTAGTTTTCTCCAGGATATTTCAGGATAGGCAAGCCCTTGCTCTCAGCGTATGCCAGCAACTCCGGATTAGCGTTCTCCTCAGCCTCGATTACAGCGTCGCTATTGTCGATAGCCAGTTTGCAGAACTCCATGAAGTCGAAGTCGTCCTTGTATGCGCTGAGGCTGTCAACGGTGATGTTCTTAAACTCAAGACAGTTCTTGAAGTTGTTGCCGATGTCCTTTGACAATCCGTCCTTGAAAATTGACGTTACGATTTTTGTCTCGTTGAATGTCGGTTCGTCGTTGTATGCAGCCTTGATGAAGAGCGGCACGATGTACGACATCCAGCCTTGGCAGTGGATTACTTCAGACGACCATCTGAGCTTCTTCACTGTTTCCAATACGCCACGTGCGAAGAAAATAGCTCTTTCGCCGTTGTCGTCGTATTCTTCGCCATTTTCGTCCACAGCCATCTTGCGCTTCATGAAGTAGTCGTCGTTGTCGATGAAGTACACCTGAAGGCGTGTCTGCGGAATGGATGCTACCTTGATTATCAGTGGATGATCGGTATCGTCGATGACGAGATTCATTCCTGAAAGGCGTATTACCTCATGAAGTTGTCCTCTGCGCTCGTTGATATTGCCCCATTTGGGCATGAACGTGCGAATTTCGAAACCTTCTTCCTGCATTTTTGTCGGAAGGTCTCTACCCATGATTGAGAGTGCTGTTTCGGGAACATACGGAGCAATCTCCTGATTGATAAAAAGTACTTTCTTTGCCATGCTTTGATATTTAATATGTGCGAAAGTCGCGTTGTTTCGGGCCTCGTTGGCTCAAGCATACGTGCATGCACAAATGCAAAGTTACAAAAAAAATCTCAGAAAACGCTTGTTTTGTTCGTTTTACCCCGTTTATGGGTTTGTTTTTTTAATGTAATTCTTTCTTATTAAGAAATTATTGCACAATAAGTTGTGTTTTTAGAAGAAATATGGTGCGTATTAAGAATATATCGGGTGGGGTACGGGTTTGGAAATAGTGTGCTGTATGATGCTAAGTGGTATAAAAACAATAAATCCCGAGAACATTCTCGTTCTCAGGATTTATATGTGTCTTAGTGACGGATTTTCTTTGATTAAGCCTCTGCCGGAGCTTCCTCTGTAGCCTCTGCGTTAGCAGCAGCCTCTGCCTCTGCCTTTGCAGCAGCCTCAGCAGCCTTCTTCTCAGCTACCTTCTTAGCGATAGCCTCGTTGAGCTTCTTCTCTGCCTCGAGCTCCTTTGCAGCAGCCTCTGCCTTAGCCTTAGCCTCGTTCTCGCGTACGGTGTCCAAGCCCTTCTGCTTGTCTGCCTTCCATGCGTCGAACTTCTTCTGTGCTGTAGCCTCGTCGAATGCGCCCTTCTTAACGCCACCGCGGAGGTGCTTCATAAGATAAACGCCCTCGCCCTTGAGGATGTTGTGAGCTGTTGCTGTCGGCTGTGCGCCCGTCTCTACCCAGTAGAGTGCACGGTCGAAATCCAAATCTACAGTAGCAGGATTGGTGTTAGGGTTGTAAGTACCAATCTTCTCAGTAAATCTACCATCACGTGGTGCTCTTGCGTCAGCGATTACGATACGATAAAAAGCGTAGCTCTTACGACCGCCGCGCTGAAGTCTGATCTTTGTTGCCATTGTTTAAAATTTAATTTTAATTTGTGGTTTGAATTATGCTACTATCTCGTAATAGCGGCTGCAAAGGTACTAAGTTTATTTCGAACGCCGAAATATTTTTCTATTTATTTTCTTTTAATAGAGCGAGTTTGGCTTGTTTTTATGTAAAAGCCGTCTTGTTTTTACAAGAAAAAAGGATACATAGCCCATCATACTAAATAAGGCTATATATCCTTTCTTCTTTACTTGGTTTCTATCTCTTCCTTCATGTCGATGAACTGTCGCTTGCTGTCGTAGAATTCGTACTGCAGGAAAGCGAGTTTCTGTGACGGAACGATGTGTACTCCCAGTCCGTATCTCATCTGCCACTTTCTCTTCAGCGAGACGAGTCCCTTGTTGATGTAGGCAGCCACGTATGGGTGTACGTGCAGATAGAATGTCTTTATTCCAATCTTGTTGACAAGCCTGTCAATCTTACTTTCAAGCTGGTCGGTGAAGATGATGCTCGACTTTATCTTTCCCTTGCCGAAGCAGGTGGGGCATACCTCTTCCACATTCACATCCATAGCCGGACGTACGCGTTGGCGTGTAATCTGCATGAGTCCGAACTTGCTCAGAGGTAGAATGTTGTGGCGGGCGCGGTCTTTCTGCATGTTCTTGCACATGCGTTCGTAGAGCAGCTGTCGGTCTTCGGCGAGGTTCATGTCGATGAAGTCGACAACGATGATGCCTCCCATGTCGCGCAGTCGCAACTGTCTTGCCAGCTCGTCTGCGGCTCCGAGGTTCACGTCCAGTGCGTTAGCCTCTTGTCCGTTGTCCGAGTGCGAACGGTTGCCGCTGTTCACGTCTACCACGTGCAGGGCCTCCGTGTGCTCGATGATAAGATAAGCGCCGTGCTTGTAGTTGACGGTTTTGCCGAAGCTGGATTTAATCTGCTTAGTTACGTTGAAATTGTCGAAGATGGGAACTGTTCCTGTATACAACTTAACGATGTTTGCTTTCTCTGGGGCGATGAGTGAAACATAGTTTTTAACTTCGTGGAAAACATTCTCGTCGTTGACGTATATGTTTTCGTAGGTGGGATTGAACAAATCCCTTAATAATGCTACAGCTCTACCTGTCTCTTCGAAAATCAACTGTGGACGTTTCTGGGTTTTCTGCACCTTTATGAGTGCGTCTTCCCATCTCTTTACCAGAACCTTTAGTTCTGCATCCAGCTCTGCTACGCGTTTGCCCTCAGCTACAGTTCTCACAATGACGCCGCAATTCTTCGGCTTGATGCTGTTGATGAGTTGTTTCAGTCGCGCGCGCTCTTCTCCGCTTTTGATTTTTGTCGATACCGAAACTTTATCGCCGAAAGGCATGAGTACGAGGTAGCGTCCTGCGAAGCTTAGTTCGCCCGTAAGGCGCGGACCTTTTGTAGATATCGGTTCTTTAACAATCTGAACCAACACCTCCTGTCCCACGGTGAGTGTGCTCTGTACGCTTCCGTCCTTTCTGAGGTCGGGCAGCTTTGTAGCCTTGGCAAAAGGATAAAGTTTCTTTCTGTCGCTTTGTACCTGTTTGAGGTACTTTTCGTAAGAATTGAATTGGTTGCCTAAATCAAGATAGTGGAGAAAGGCATCACGTTCGTAGCCCACGTCAACGAAACTTGCGTTTAGTCCAGGCATGAGCTTTTTTACTTTTGCAACATAGATGTTTCCAACAGAGAATGATACAGACCTTGGCTCAGTCTGATATTCCACGAGTCGCTTGTCTTCGAGCAGCGCGATGGAAATTTCATTCTGTTGTACATCGATTACAACTTCGCTGGTCATTTCTCTTTTGTTTTTCTGAATTTAGGTACTTTCTTTAATTTTGATATAAAAGCATGGGGGCGCATCAAAATTATTGCTGATGCAATGGGTTTTGACGCGCCCCCATATCGGAACTGACCCTTATGGGCAGGCTTTCTTACTTGCTCTTATGTCTGTTCTTGCGTAATCTCTTTTTACGCTTGTGAGTAGCCATCTTGTGTCCCTTTTTTTTCTTTCCGTTTGGCATAGCTTTAAATTTTTTGTTGTTTAATATTAATATTAATGATGTTTTCTTTCCTTGTTCAAATGAATGCGGGTTGGGGTTTACTTCTCCATAGTGGCGTTCTTCATCTCCTCAATGAAGCACTTAGCCGGCTTGAAGCTTGGCTGATCGTGTGCGCCGATTTTCATTGTTGTCTTCTTGAGTATGTTTCTTGCTGTCTTAGCGGCGCGATGCTTAACGATGAAACTTCCAAATCCACGCAGGTACACATTCTCTTTCTTTGTCAACAAACTGTTTTTGATATTCTCCATGAAGCTTTCTACGACTACTGACACGTCTTTCTTCTGTAATCCGGTGCTTTCTGCAATCTTGTTGATGATATCTGCTTTAGTCATTTGAATGTATTATATTATTATTTCTTTTGTTATTACCTTTTCCTAAGGACATGCAAAGATACGAGTTTTTCGTGTTATACGAAAATTTCTTGATAACTTTTTTGAGTTATTGCGCAATATTTGCCCTCCGAACTCATTAATTTTCACGTTGTTAAGCATCGGTTAGGGCAGGAAAGGGCTTTCGCGTGCCGTAAGTTCTACTTCATTTCCGGCACAATGGCGAAGAATTCGGCGTCTTCTGCGGTGCGGTTCTCAGCGCAATGTGTGTGTCCGCACGGGCAGTAGTGAACCTCTCCGGCGCGCACGGTCTCTTCTTTTCCGTCGCATACGAAGGTTATCTCACCTTTTATTATATACATCACCTCGCAGTTGCCTTCGTGCGTGTGCATACCTATAGAGCTTCCGGGTGTCAGTATGTTGCGCATTATCTTCACCTTGCCGTCGTCGGCTGCGCGCATGATGAGCTTGCCGTTGCCGCCCTTGAAGTTCTCCACTACTTTTTCTTCTGTTTTCTCAAAATCGATAATCATATTATGCCTCCTTGTTTTAAATATGAATCTTTTAGGCGTGATGTTTTGCCTGTTTTTTCTTTAAGAGCACGTTCAGCGAGCATATAATCGTAGCCACAACGAGCAACGCCAGCGCCACCTGTTCTGCAGACTTCACCGCCGTCGTAAGCTGCCATCCTGCGGCGATGCCGAGGAAGAGCCCGCCGTCGCTCGAAAGGAAGTAGGTGCTCTCGGCTGTCGAACGCTGGCAGTGGTCGCAGCTGTTGAGCAGCTTGTAGAGCTGTTCTGACGAGCTGAGCGCTATGCCGAATCCGAAGAGCATCGGCTTCAAGGTAGCGTCGAATATGTCGTCGTGAGCGAACATTGCGAGAATGGCTATTATCGCCAGTGCGTTTCCTACGGCTGAGGCGAAGCGTGCGTTCTTTACGGCTGGTATGTGCAGCGCGAGCGCCGCCACTACGAAGCCCGCCATCACCGACGAGCAGAACTCCACCGTCATGCGTGTTGTCATCATTATGCCGAGCGCCGCTGTGATAAGCGCTATCACGAGTGCTATCGTTGCGCCGCGCGGCAGGAAGAAACGGTCTATCGAAACCAGATGCACACCCTCCTCAGGGGCGCGGAACGGGAACTTCACGCACATCACGAGCACGGCTGAAGCGAGCGACATGGCTGCTCCGACTATGTAGAACAGCGACCCGCGCAGCTCGTCGCGCAGCAGCAGCGCCAGTATCGGGCCTACTATCACCGTCAGTCTTGATATCCATATTGCCGTATAGTTGGCGTCGGTGCGGTGGCACGATTCGGTCTTGTCTATGAGCAGCGTGCACGAGAGTACGCGCTTAGCTGTGCCGAACACGGCGCCGCTTGCGAAGCATACTGCCAGAAGCGTGTATTCTTCTATCTCGCGCACAATCGGCTGCTCTCTAAACTCGAACGCTGAGAGTCCGAGGATGGTTGCGCCGAGGCATAACGCCGATATAAGAAACACCTTGTTGCGGCGGTAGTTTTGTATTAGCCAACTGCCGAAAAAGCCTGATATACAAACGCCTATGATGAATACGACGATTGTAAGACATGCCAGGTAGCTGCTTGCATGGCCCTCTGTAGTGAGGCGGAATGGCAGCAGCGGTATGGTCATGTAGCACGATATGCACAACAGTAGTTCGGCTATTGTGAGGAGTGTGAACTCGCGGTTCCACAATCGGTTGTAAGTGGGTGTGTATTGAGTGTCCATGTCTTAGTATGACTCGTTCTCGTTAGGGAAGTCCGACGACTTTACGTCTGCAACGTATCTGCCTACGGCGTCGGTTATGATAGAGTGGAGGTCGGCGTACTGGCGCAGGAATTTCGGCTTGAAGCCCTTGTTCATACCGAGCATGTCGGCATATACGAGCACCTGTCCGTCGCATTTGTTGCCAGCTCCGATGCCAATAGTGGGGCAGCTTACGGCTGCCGTAACCTTCTCGGCGAGGTCTGCTGGTATCTTCTCGAGCACGATGCTGCAGCATCCTGCCGCTTCGAGCGCCTTTGCGTCGGCTATTAGCTTCTCTGCTTCAGCCTCCTCCTTGGCGCGCAAGCCGTATCCGCCGAACTGGTGAACGCTCTGTGGAGTGAGTCCGAGGTGTCCGCATACGGGTATGCCCGCAGCCACAATCTTCTTGATCATCGGAGCTATCTCTGCTCCGCCTTCGAGCTTCACGCCGTCGACGCCAGCCTCCTTCATGATGCGTACAGCGTTGCGTATGCCGTCCTCTTCTGATATCTGGTAGCTGCCGAAGGGCATGTCGCACACCACGAAGGCGTGCTCTGTAGCGCGAGCCACGGCGCGCGCGTGGAAAATCATCTCGTCAACGGTGATGGGGAGTGTCGTGGCGTTGCCGTGCATCACGTTCGATGCAGAGTCGCCAACGAGTATTGTGTCGATGCCAGCTTGGTCGAGAATCGATGCTGTGGTGTAGTCGTAGGCTGTGAGCCATGAAATCTTCTCACCACATTTCTTCATTTCAAAAAACAGGGGTGCAGTTACTTTTTTCTTACTTGAACTTAAATATTCTGCCATTTCTAAATGTTGTTGTATTTCAAATATCGGGCAAAATTACAACAATTTACGTAAATGGCAAAGCGAACACCGCTTTATCTGCACTTTTTGTACCATTCTACGAGGTTTGCGCGCGGCACTCCTTGCCCTACCATGGCGTCGAGGTCTTCGCGAGCCTCCTTCTTGCGGCCCGTGAGCAGGCGCACGTTGGCGCGGTTCAGACGGTAGTCGGTGTTTTTAGGGTCGAGCTCTATGGCGCGTGTGAAGTCGTACTCCGCCGGCGTGTACATCTTGCGCTCTATCTCTATTCCGCCTCGCGCGGCGTATGCCACGGCGTTGTTCGGGTGCTGTGCCACCAGTGTGTTTATCTGGTTAAACGCCTCGGTGGGTCGGTTGTCTTTCTGGTTGAGCAGCGCCAGACCCAGCATCGCCTCGAAGTGACCCGGCACAATGCGCAGCAGGTTCTCGTAGTCGAGACGTGCAAACTTGTATCTGCCCTGTCGTTCGTTGACGTATGCGCGGTAGAACAGCGCGGCGATGTTCTTCTCGTCGCAGCGCAGCACGAAGTCGTACTCCTCCTGGGCGTAGCGCCATTGCTCCAGTTCGATGTTCCAAGCTGCCTTCTTCATGCGCAGCTCGAGCGAGTCGGGGTGGAACGCCAGCACCTGCACTGCTGCCGAAAGGCTGTCGCGCAGGTCTGAACGGGTTTGTGCTGTGGCGCCGTTGGCGGTTGCGATGCCGAGTATAAGTGCTAAAATCAGTTTTCTCATATACATATATAATAATGTGTGTGTTTCAGGTCTCCTGTTGCAGCCCTTTTGGAGCGTTTGCCCAAGGCTTCGGGAAACTCGCTGCGAAATTATACAGAATAATTCATGCGTGCAAGTTTTTTATACATTGTTGTTTTGTTGTGTAAAATAATTAAGTTTATTTGTCGTTTCTTCGGTTTCTCTCATCGTGCTCCGTCCGCCGCCCGATCGGTTCCCGTCCGCCGTCCGATCGGTTTCCGTTCGCCGTCCGATCGGTTTCCGTTCGCCGTCCAATCGGATTGCGTTCGCTGCACGACGACTTCTCTTTATGCATCAGGGGGAAACCACTAACCACTTATAGGGTAAATCCTACGCTCTAATATGAAAATTCCCTTGCTTTTATGTTTTCTTTGGCGTAACTTTGCAACATCAAAAAACAACAGTTAATAACTTAATAGCTTACGATTATGAAAAGATTAGTATTGACACTCGCCGTAGCTCTCGTAACGGCACTCTCTGCAAGCGCACAGCGACTCGCCAATATTCAGGTAGAGGCTCGTTTCATAACCGACAAGATGGTGCTTGAACTCGGACTCACGAATGTGCAGCGCAACAATATCATGCGTCTCAACCTCGACTATCTCGACGCTATCAACAGCTATCGCGACTTAAACGGCAGGGCATGGAAGCACCGCAACAAGGAGTTGCGCCGCATGATGAGCGACAGCCAGTGGAAACGCTACCGCGAGGCTTACTACTTCTATCAGCCTATAAGCTGGCGCGACAACGCCTACGTACACAACATCTACACCAGGTATCCAGAAAGAGTGGTTGTCGTACACGAGTCGTGCAAGCCCTGCAAGCACCACAAGCATTACGAGTCGTGCAAGCACCACAAGCATCACAAGCACGACAAACATTACAAGCACCATAAGCACCATAAGCACGACAAGCACGACAAACATTACAAGCACTATAAGCACGACAAGCACCATAAGCACGACAAGTATCGTAAATATGATAAGGACGACCGGTATAAGAAGCACCCATTCGGAAGTCGCCGTTAGTAAAAAATGGTTAAAAAACATACGCAATAACTCTTGATTTATTCATAACACTTAACTTTGTATTCTTAAGTACGCAGAGCGACGAAAGTCCTCTGCGTTTTTAACTTATTTATGAACCAAGTAATAATGATGTATTATGACTTTTTTCAAGAGCCAGTATCTATTGGCTGCAACACTTGTAGCTCCGCTCTTCTCTTTCGCCACTGAAGCAAGCGACCAGACAGCAAAGCGTTTTGTGGTGAAGGGCGTGGTAGCCGACGCTACGACGAAGGAAGGCGAGCAGTACGCCACCATGAAAATCACATCGCAAACCGACTCTACATCCACCGCCGCACTCGCCGTGTCAGAAGCCGACGGCACGTTCTGCATGACTCTTAAGAAGGCGGGCAGCTATCGCCTCTACGTGAACGCAATGGGCAAGCAGTCCATCGTGCGCAACTTCGTCGTGTCTGACAGCAAGCCCGTAGCCGCACTCGACACATTATATATAAAGGAGGCTTCGCACGTGCTGGGTGCCGTGGAGATCGTGGCGCAGAAGCCGCTCGTGAAAGCCGACATCGACAAGATTACGTACGACATAGAGGAAGACCCCGACTCGAAGACCAACAACATACTGGAAATGTTGCGCAAGGTGCCGATGGTGACGGTAGACGGCGACGGCAATATCAAGGTGAATGGCAGCTCGGGCTTCAAGGTGTACGTCAACGGACGACCTAACAGTATGATGTCGAACAACCCGAAGGAGGTGCTGAAGAGTATGCCTGCGTCGTCGATAAAGAAGGTAGAGGTGATTACAAACCCCGGACCGAAGTACGACGCGGAGGGCGTGGGCGGCATCCTAAACATCGTGACCGTGGGCAAGGGTATCGAAGGCTACACCGTGACTACTAACGGCGGAGTGTCGAATGCCGATGTTGATGCGGGCATGTATGCTACGGTGAAGCAGGGTAAGCTCACCGTCAGCGGAACCTACTCGTACAACTACTACGACGGACGCAACTCGCATGGCGACTACAGCAGTCTGTTCACGGGCGACCCAGCAACGCCTTCTGCTTCCAACCGCTATGCTACGAGCGACAGCCGTTCGTATAACCACTCGCACTCGGGCAACTTCGAAGCGAGCTACGATGTGGACACGCTGCGACTCGTGACAGCCTCGTTCGGCATCTGGACTAATCGGTCACATTCGCATAGTCTGGCAAGAAGAAACGCTACGTCGCCGCTGTCGGGCGCAACGCTCTATTCGTATAGCGACGGCGGACGCGGTGTCTCGGATAATACGTATCTCTACGGCAATGTCGACTATCAGCGCCTCTTCAAGCGGAAGGGGCGTATGCTTACGTTCTCCTACAAGATAAGCGGAGGCACCAATGGCGGCGACAACTATTCGTCTTACGATGTGGCAGAAGCTACCGACGAGTGGCTGCCGTTCGTGAAGCGCTTGTCTGACGAGCATACCGAAAGCAACGGACGAAGCATGGAGCACACGTTGCAGGTAGACTATACTACGCCTATCGGCAAGGTGCACAACGTGGAGGTGGGTGCAAAATATATTTTGCGCGACAACCGTTCGGACGACGACCGCTATGTACGTACGAACGGAACCGACGGCGAATATGCGTTCGACGAACAGTACTCTTCGCACTATCGTCACGAGAACGACATCCTCGCCGCTTACTTGGGCTATGGCTTGAAGACTGGCAATCTGTCGGGACGACTCGGCGCACGCTATGAACATACGTTCCAGAAGATAAAGTATGAGTTGGGCGAGGGCGAAAACTTCTCTACGGGGTTCGACGATGTGGTGCCGTCGGCAAGTCTCGGTTATCGCATAAACGACGAGAACAATCTGCGATTTGGCTACAATATGCGTATATACCGACCAGGCATCTGGTCGCTCAATCCGTATCTTGACCAGAAGAATCCTGAGAGCCTGCGACAAGGCAATCCGAACCTTGTGAGCGAGAAGAACCACAACGTGCAATTGACCTACAGCTACTTTGCGGCTAAGTTCTCTGTGAGCTGCACCATGCGCTACAGCTTCACGAACAACAATATTTCAAGCGTTACGTCACTTGTGGAGGATAACACTATCGAGAGTGTGAAGAATCCGACGGGCAAGCTCGTCAGCTACACTACGTACCGCAACATCGGACGCACACAGACCGCGTCGCTGTCGAGCTATGTCAATTGGAATATCTTCAAGAACACACGCCTGACCATGAATCTGTGGGGCGACTATTCCGACTACAACGACCGTCAGTCGCTGCACAACTATGGCTATTACGGTTCGGCGTATGTGGGCGTGCAGCAGACGTTGCCTAAGAGTTGGAGAGTGAATGTTGGTTTCTATGGTTGTACGAGCAATCCCAATCTTCAATCGAAGACGGAGGGCATGTACAACTATAACTTGAATGTGCAGAAGTCGTTCCTCAAGGATAGGCTCAACTTCAACTTGTATGCAAGTAATTTCCTTGATGCAAAGCGCCATTATAAATCGACGGTCACAGGCGCGAACTTCATAACGCATAGAGACTCGTCGTATAATCCGTGGCGCGTCGGCATAAACGTGAGCTGGCGCATCGGCGAATTGTCGTCGGGCGTTAAGAAGGCGGCGCGATCTATCTCTAACGACGACGTTAAGAGCGCAGAAGGTGGTGGAAAGTAAGCACTATTCCACCATCTCGCGTCTCTTTGCCTCCTTGAGGCGTTGTTCAACTTCGTCGGGCGACACCGTGCCGGTTATCAGACTCTTCACCCACACGCTGAGGGCGAAGCAGACAATGGTGATAACCGCACTCACCACCCATTTGAGCAGCTCGTTCTGCAGCGGCACGTTGTTTATCGACACGATGCCTGCCACTACGGGTATGCCAAACAGAATAAGGTCGGCGCCGGAGTGTATCTTGAAATTCTCTTTCGCATGGCGATACTCGTCGTTTTTGTCGAGTATCGTCATGCGATTTTCTTTCCAGTAGGTTTCAAATTCCTTGTCAGTCATGCTATTGTACTTTTGTCATGTGATAGCCAAGGCTGCGCAATTCTACGGCAATGCCCATCAGATACATCTGGTGCAGCGCCGCTACAAACGTGCGGAACGCCTCCTTTGAGCCAGCCTCAAGGCGCATGCGGCAGAGCTTGTTGTAGGTGCGTGTAGCGCATTCGCCCACCACGTTGTTCACCACTTCGTGCTCTTTGGCGTCGAGGCAAAGCACCTTCTCGCAGATATAGTCGTCCATGTGGTCGAAGTCGATGCGGTCGCGTAGGTAGGCGTAGAGGTCAGTCACCTTAGAGTAGGTAGTCCATTCCACATCCCAATACTTTGCGAGCGCCATGCCCACGTACATTATCCAGCCGAACGCCACACGCGGATATTCGCCGTTGAACTCGCATATGGCGTCGGGCATGTAGCTCTGAGCTATCGGCTGCCACAACTCTTCGAGGTCGGGAGCTTCGGGCAGACGCTCGTCAATCATGTCTACAGAGAGCAGAAACTGATGGAGGTCGTCGCGGAAAAGCTGCTCCTTGTCTTCGTTGTTTGTCATGCTCATGTCGGTTTAAATCTTGTCGAGAGCCTGCTTGATGTCGTCGAGAATGTCTTCTGCGTCCTCAATGCCTACAGAGAGACGGATAAGGTCGGGCGCGATACCTGCCTCGCGCAACTGCTCGTCGGAGAGCTGACGGTGGGTGTGGCTTGCAGGGTGGAGCACGCAGGTGCGAGCGTCAGCTACGTGGGTCACGATGTTAATCATGTCGAGCGAGTCCATGAAGCGGATTGCTGTCCCGCGGTCGCCCTTCAGTCCGAATGCTATCACGCCGCAAGAGCCGTTTGGCAGATACTTCTGTGCGAGTTCGTAATACTCGTCGCCCGGCAGACCGCAGTAGTGTACCCATGCCACACGCTCGTCAGCCTTTAGGAACTCGGCAACGCGCTGTGCGTTCTCGCAATGCTGCTTCATGCGCAGGTGGAGCGACTGCAAGCCGAGGTTGAGGATGAACGAGTTCATCGGAGCAGGGATAGAACCGAGGTCGCGCATGAGCTGAGCCACGAGCTTTGTGATGTAGCCCATCTTGCCGAACGCCTTGACGTAGGTGAGTCCGTGGTAGCTCTCATCGGGTGTGCAGAGACCAGGGAACTTCTCGGCATGAGCCATCCAGTCGAAGTTGCCGCTGTCTACAACCACGCCACCAACCTGGCTCGCTGTGCCGTCCATGTACTTGGTAGTGCTGTGTGTGACGATGTCTGCGCCCCACTCAAACGGGCGGCAGTTGATAGGTGTAGCGAATGTGTTGTCGACAATGAGAGGCACACCGTTCTTATGGGCGATGCGTGCAAACTTCTCGATGTCGAGCACAGCGCAACCAGGATTGCTGATTGTCTCGCCGAACACGACCTTTGTGTTCGGGCGGAATGCCTTCTGTATCTCCTCCTCAGATGCGTTCGGATTAACGTAAGTGCACTCGATGCCGAGCTTCTTCAGCGTAACGCCGAAGAGATTGTATGTTCCGCCGTAAATCTCGTTGGATGTTACGATATGGTCGCCAGCCTCGCAGATGTTGAATACAGCGTAGAAATTGGCAGCCTGACCAGAACTGGTGAGCACAGCGCCAACACCGCCCTCGAGCTGCGCAATCTTCTTTGCAACAGCGTCGTTGGTCGGGTTCTGCAGGCGTGTGTAGAAATAGCCCTCCTTCTTCAAGTCGAAGAGCATAGCCATCTCCTCTGAGTTGTCATACTTGAATGTCGTACTCTGTATGATAGGTACCTCGATAGGTTCGCCGTTCTTTGGTTCATAACCGCCCTGCACACAAAGTGAAGCGGTGCGAAGTTTCTTTTCCATGTTCTTGTTTGTTGATTATTTTTAATGTATGATTTATATCTTTATATCCTTATATCTTTATGATTTGTATTTCTCTTTACTCTTTTACTTTTTTACTTTTTTACTTTTATCAGACTTTCATAAGGTTGCTCATCACCATATCGCTCACAAAAAGTCCTTTGCGTGTGAGTCGCAGGTGGTTGTCGGCGAGTTCAAGAAGTCCGCTGTCAATATCGTTCTTAGCTGAGTGCAGAGCATAGTTGCGATACTCTGGTTTCAGACGCATCAGGTCTACACCTTCGCATGTACGCATGGCAGTTGTGATGATGTCATCGTAGTGGGTGTCGTCGTCAATACGTTCGCTTTCAGACGGTAGGTTGTCGCTTTCTATAGCGCTAACGTATTCTTTAATATCGGCTACGTTCCAGCTGCGTGTCAGTAAGTTATACGAATGAGCGGCGGCTCCAAAGCCTAAGTAGGGCGTGTCGTTCCAGTAGCTGCTGTTATGTATGGCGCGATAGCCCGGAAGGCAGAAATTGCTTATCTCGTAATGCTCGTAACCGTTAGCCGAAAGCGTGTCCATAAGCATGGTATACATAGCCAGGCAAGTGTCGTCGTCGGTCTGTTGCACCTTGTCGTTCTGAAGCATAAGGTAGAGTGGGGTGCCTTCCTCGTACATAAGGCTGTAGGCAGAAATATGATTGGGGCGAAGCTTCAAGGCTGCGTCCAAATCGTTCTGCCAGTCGTTCAATGTCTCGTGAGGGAAACCGAACATAAGGTCGATGCTGATGTTGTCTATGCCGGCACGGCGTATTGTCTCGACGGCTTTGGCGGCTTGTGCAGCATTGTGGCGACGGCGTATAAAGCGCAGACGTTCGTCGCTGAATGTCTGCACGCCAAGACTGATGCGGTTCACGCCGAGGTTGCGCACAGCGGAAATAAGTTCTGTGGTGACATCATCGGGGTTCATCTCTATCGTTATCTCACGGGTTTTGCAAGGGAAAACCGCTTTTATCGTGTTGATGATTCGTGAGAGATCGTCGATGGAGAGTGTGGAGGGTGTGCCGCCGCCAATGTAAACGGTATCAATTGTACATTCATGGTCGGGATAGAGCGTTTTAAGCTCACCGCTACGCATGCGTATCTCCTTCAAAAGTGCGTCCACGTAGCGTGTGCGCCAGTCTTTTGCTGTCGTACTATAAAAGCCGCAATAGATACAGCGGCTTTCGCAAAATGGTATATGGATGTATAATCCTGCTTTCATTCGCTATATTATAAGGTGTATGCTGTCTGACACCTCGTTTAGTGCGTGCAAAATTACTAATAAGTTTAAAATTTTGATTAGTTTTTGTGCATTTCTTTTGGAAATACCGCATAAATGTTTAATTTAGTAAGCGGATAGACACCCGCCCCAAAGTCAATCCGCCTGAATTTATTATTAACCATTTAAAACCTGAAGAATATGAGGGTCTATCAAACAAATGAGATTAAGAACATTGCCCTTTTAGGCAGTGCGGGTAGCGGCAAGACCACCCTTGCCGAGTCTATGATTTATGGTAGTGGTATTATCAAGCGCCGTGGTACGGTGGAAGCAAAGAACACGGTGAGCGACTACTTCCCGGTAGAACATGAGTATGGTTACTCGGTGTTCCCCACAGTGTTCCATGTAGAATGGAACAACAAAAAGCTTAACATTATTGATTGTCCGGGTTCTGATGACTTCATCGGTGGCGCAATCACAGCCCTCAACGTAACCGATCAGGCTGTTATTCTTATTAACGGTCAGTACGGTCCTGAGGTTGGTACACAGAACAACTTCCGTTATACCGAAAAACTTCACAAGCCGGTTATCTTCCTTATCAACCAGTTGGATTCTGATAAGTGCGATTTCGATAATGTCATAGCTAACATGAACGCTATCTACGGCTCTAAGTGTGTTCAGATTCAGTATCCGGTTAGCACTGGTTCTGGCTTCAATGCTATCATCGACGTGCTTCTGATGAAGATGTACACATGGGGACCAGAAGGTGGTATGCCTACTATCGTTGATATCCCTGCAGAGGAGATGGATAAGGCAATGGAGCTTCATAAGTCTCTCGTAGAGGCTGCGGCTGAGAACGACGAAACTCTTATGGAGAAGTTCTTCGAAGAGGAGACTCTCTCTGAGGACGAGCTGCGCGAAGGTATCCGCAAGGGACTCGTTACACGTTCTATCTTCCCAGTGTTCTGCGTTTGTGCAGGCAAGGATATGGGCGTTCGCCGTTTGATGGAGTTCTTGGGCAATGTTGTGCCTTTCGTAAGCGAAATGCCAAAGCTTCACAATACACGTGGTGAGGAGATTGTCGCTGATTTAAACGGACCGGAGTCTGTTTATTTCTTCAAGACAGGTTTGGAGCCGCATATCGGTGAGGTAAGCTACTTCAAGGTTATGAGCGGCAAGATCAAGTCGGGTGATGACTTGACAAACGCTGATCGTGGCTCAAAGGAGCGTATCGGTCAGATATTTGCTTGCGCTGGTGCTAACAGAATACCAGTGGACGAACTCGTTGCCGGTGATATCGGTTGCACAGTTAAGTTGAAAGATGTAAAGACAGGAAACACCCTCAATGGTAAAGATTGCGAATGGCGCTTTGACTTTATCAAATACCCTAACCCTAAGTTCTCACGTGCAATCAAGGCTGTCAACACAGCAGAAACAGAAAAACTTATGTCGGCTTTGCTGCGCATGCATCAGGAAGATCCGACATGGCTCGTTGAGCAGAGCAAGGAGCTGCGCCAGACCATCGTACGCGGTCAGGGCGAGTTCCACCTCCGCACATTGAAGTGGCGTCTCGAGAATAATGAGAAGCTCGCTATCAAGTTTGAGCCGACACGCATACCTTATCGCGAGACTATCACAAAGATGGCGCGCGCTGAGTATCGTCACAAAAAGCAGTCGGGCGGTGCTGGCCAGTTCGGTGAGGTTCATCTCATCATTGAGCCGTACGCTGAAGGTATGCCCGATCCTACATCTTACAAGATCAACGGACAGGAGTTTAAGATCAATATCAAGGGTCGCGAAGAGATTAACTTGGAATGGGGCGGCAAACTCGTATTCATCAACTCTGTTGTCGGTGGTGCTATTGATGCACGCTTCATGCCTGCTATCCTTAAGGGTATCATGGATCGCATGGAGCATGGACCGCTGACCGGTAGCTATGCACGTGATGTGCGTGTTATCGTTTATGACGGAAAGATGCACCCTGTTGACTCTAACGAACTTTCGTTCATGCTGGCTGCACGCAATGCGTTCTCTGCAGCGTTCAAGGAGGCAGGACCGAAGATTCTGGAGCCTATCTACGACCTCGAGGTCTACGTGCCGAGCGACTACATGGGTGATGTGATGTCGGATCTCCAGGGACGCCGCGCTCTCATCATGGGTATGGATAGCGAGGCTGGTTATCAGAAACTTCAGGCTAAGATACCATTGAAGGAACTCAGCAACTACTCAATCTCATTGAGCAGCTTGACAGGCGGCCGCGCTTCGTTCACAACCAAGTTCGCAAGCTACGAGCTTGTACCGAACGATCTGCAGCAGAAACTTATCGAAGAACACGCAGCAGAGGCTGAGGAAGAAGAATAATCGATTATTGTTTTTTATATCAAAGACCGTTCCTGGGCGCTTCTTGCACAAGAACGGTCTTTTGCGTTGTATTAATACATTTTAAAAAAACATTGATTATTTGCCTTTTTATCTATTTTGCTGTAACTTTGCATGTATGAAAAGATTTTTTTACATACATATATATATAATATTGGCAGGACTGTTTTTCTATACTCCTGCATTCTCTCAAAACAACCTTGTACAATGCGAAGATACTTGCACTCATGTGCATGGCATTGACTTGAGCCATTATCAAGGTGAAGTGTTCTGGGAGGCGGTAGGCAACAACTCAAAAATGGCGTACGTGTACCTGAAGGCAACTGAGGGTGGCGACCGTATTGACCATATGTATGAGCAGAATATAGAACTGGCTCATAAGTATGGCTTAAAGGTAGGCTCATATCATTTCTTCAGACCGAAAACAGAACTCTCAAAGCAGCTGAAGAACTTCAAGACACAGTGTCGCCCAAGTCAGCAGGACTTGATTCCGATGATTGATATTGAGGTAAAGCAGGGCATGAGTACGGAAGCTTTCCGCGATTCGGTGGCTAAGTTTCTTGATATGATTGAAGAAACCTATCATCAGAAGCCTCTTATATATACCGGTACCAACTTCTATAACAAAAATCTTGTCGGACTGTTGGATGGTTATAAACTGATGATTGCCCAATATTCAGCCAACGAGCCGATATTGGCTGACGATAAAGACTATATGTTGTGGCAGTATACCGGAAAGGGATACATTGATGGCGTAAGAGGATATGTAGACAAGAGCAGGTTTATGGGCAGACACGGTCTTCGTGAACTTAAATATCAAAGGCGTAGATAATCTCAAAGGTATTGTGGCTCTCGAATACGTTGACTGTCTAATGCTTGATATTGTACAATCAATAAGATAAAACATTAAAGGATAATTCATTTAAATTAAGAAAATGGCAATAATCAAATGCCCTGAATGTAATCAGGAAATTAGCGACAAAGCCCCGGTATGTCCCTCGTGTGGTGTGCCAATCGCAGGACATGTAGTAACTTGTCCGCAATGTGGATACACGTATTTTAATAATAATACAGAATGTCCGCATTGTCATCATAAAACTGGTATGGAAAGCGCGGCAGGTAGTGTACAACTGGCGGAAAGTGAAAACGAACAAAAGACATCGCGTTCGAATAACAACAGAACCGTCATTGCTGTTGTTGTATTAATTGTTCTTGTTTTGGGAGGAGTGTTGTATGCTTTCTACAGAAATGCTCAAGGCGACAAGGAAGAAGCTGCTTACGAGTATGCTCTCTCAAGCAACGACCCGCAGGTGCTGCAAAACTATCTTGACACCTATACAGATGCACCTGAAGCACACCGCGACTCTATCTCAGCTCATCTTGAGTACTTCGCACAACTCGACAGAGATTGGACTAACGTTGTGGTGAGCGGTTCGAAAAGCGACTTTGAAAGATACATTGAACAGCATCCGAATTCTCCGTTCTGTCAGATTGCACAGCACAAGATAGACTCTATTGACTGGTCGAAGGCTGATGCTACGAACACTATTGAGGCTGTTCAGCTTTATTTGGAGCAGCATCCTGATGGTGAGCACTTCGATGAGGCTAACGATAAATTGAAGACTCTTAATGCAAACACCGTAAGTCCTGAGGATAAAATCTTGATCGGTGCGGTGTTTGACGGTGTATTCAAGAGTATGAATAATCGTGATGAGGAAGGATTGATGAATTCTTTCAATCCGCTTATCGGCAAATTCCTCGGCAAGACAAATGCCACACGCAGCGATGTCGCTACTTTCTTGCATAAAATATACAAGAGCGATGTGGCTTCAATGACATGGATGTCGCTTGAAGACTATAAAATAACAAAGAAGGAAGTAGGCGACCAGCAGTATGAATATACCGTTGCTTTCTCTGCATTGCAGAAGGTGGAGCATACAGATAACAGCTCAATAGAGACAAGATTCCGCTTCAATGCTAAGGTAAATCCTGATGGCAGAATAGCAGAGTTGAACATGACAAAGATATTAGAGTAAAATAAATGAAAAAAATAGTTGGGTAACGACTATTGTTTCATTTTTTATAGCTAACTTTGTACTATTAATTAGAAACTTAAATTATTAATAACGTTAACATACATTTATATTATGGGAGACAACAAAGAACTAATAAAGCAGTGTGAGGAGAGAGCACAGCAGTGGCTTACTCCGGCTTTTGACGAGGAAACACGTAAAGAGGTGCAGGCGATGCTTGATGCAGAGGATAAGTCTGCGCTTATCGATGCATTCTATCAGAATCTCGAATTTGGTACTGGTGGTTTGCGTGGCACTATGGGTGCTGGTACAAACCGCATGAACAAGTACATCGTTGGTATGGCTACACAGGGCTTTGCTAACTATATATTGAAGGCTTTCCCAGGCGAAGAGAATCTTTCAGTTGTTGTAGGTCACGACTGCCGCAACAATTCGCGCCTCTTTGCTGAGACTGTTGCTGCTATCTTCTCTGCAAACGGCATCAAGGCTTATTTGTTTGAGGGACTCCGTCCTACACCAGAGATTTCTTTTGCTATCCGTGAACTCGGTGCAAAGGCTGGTGTGAACGTTACAGCTTCTCACAACCCGAAAGAATACAACGGCTATAAGGCATACTGGAGCGACGGCGCTCAGGTATTGGCTCCGCACGACAAGGGTATCATCGACGAGGTTAACAAGGTGACTATTGACGACGTAAAGTTCGAAGCTAACTGGGATAAGATTCAGATTATCGGTGGCGAGATGGACTACGATTATATGACAGCTGTTCATTCTGCTATGATTGACCAGGATGTTATCAACCGCCAGAAGGATCTCAATATCGTTTATTCTGCAATGCACGGCACAGGTCGCGTTATCGTTCCTCTCTGCTTGCGCTCTTGGGGCTTCCAGAACATCAATGTTGTTCCTGAGCAGATGGTTGTTGACGGCAACTTCCCGACAGTTGTTTCTCCGAACCCAGAGAACGCTGAGGCTATGACACTGGGTATGAAGCTTGGTACAAAGCTCAATGCCGACTTGGTTGTAGCTACCGACCCTGACGCTGACCGTCTTGCTATTGTTTGCCGCGACGATAAGGGTGAGTGGATGATTATCAATGGTAACCAGACTTGCATGATGTTCTGCTACTACATCATCGAGAACAAAAAGAAGCTTGGCAAGCTGAAGCCGACAGACTTCCTTGTTAAGACTATCGTAACAACAGAGGTTATCGCTGAAATCGCTAAGAAGAACAACGTAGAGCTTCGCGACTGCTACACTGGCTTCAAGTGGATTGCACGTGAGATTGCTATCTCTGAGGGCAAGCAGGACTACATCGGTGGTGGCGAGGAGAGCTTCGGCTTCCTGCCTTACGACAAGGTTCGCGATAAGGACGCTCCAGCTTCAATCTGCCTTATCTGCGAGATTGCTGCTTGGGCTAAGGACCAGGGCAAGACTCTCTACGACCTCTTGATGCAGATTTATCAGGAGTATGGCTTCAGCAAGGAGTTCACAGTGAACGTAGTTCGCCCGGGTAAGACTGGCGCTGACGAAATCAAGCAGATGATGGCTGACTTCCGTGCTAATCCTCCTCAGGAGTTGGGTGGTAGCAAGGTGGTTCTCTGGAAGGACTATCAGGCTCTCACAACTACAAAGGCCGACGGCACTGTAGAGAAGCTCGATATGCCTACAACAAGCAACGTGCTCCAGTGGTTCTGCGACGACAACACTAAGGTTAGCGTTCGCCCATCGGGTACAGAACCTAAGATCAAGTTCTACATCGAGGTTAAGGATCCGTCATTCAAGTGTGCTGGTTGCTACGAGCGTTGCAGCAAGGCTGCCGACGAAAAGATCGAGGCAATCAAAAAGTCGCTTCATCTTGACTAATAGCAATGTTGCTTCTTCGGAAGCAGTTGCTTTGAATATACAATAATGATAAGTCCACTTAAAGATATGGCCTAACCGGGCATTCCTTAAGTGGACTTTATTTATATCTTTCATCTTTTTCAACTCAAATCTTCATATTATATAATGATGAGAAAGACTCTGATTTCTATTCTTTGTCTGGTGGCATGTGCGTTTCATAGCATGACGTATGCTACCGACTTCGCCTCAAAGGTGAATACGCTCATAGGTACCGATTACACCGGTAATACTTATCCTGGAGCGCAGGTGCCTTTTGGCATGGTGCAGCTCAGTCCTGACAACGGCTTGCCAGGATGGGATCGCATTGCAGGATATTTTTATCCCGACAGCACTATTGCAGGCTTCAGCCACACCCACTTGTTGGGAACGGGCGCCGGCGATTTGTATGATATTTCGTTTCTGCCTGTGACGTTGCCGTATAATGAGGCGGAAGAGCCGTTGGGCATACACTCGCGTTTCACTCACAAGGACGAAACTGCACACGCAGGCTATTATCAGGTGCGCCTTACCGACTATGACATAAATGTAGAGCTTACAGCAACTCCGCGTTGCGGCGTACAGCGCTACACTTTCCCTAATGACGGCAAGGAGCGTATGGTAATACTCGACTTGAACAAGGCTATGAACTGGGATGCTACGGTTGACAGCAAGATAAACGTTGTCGATTCGTTCACAATCGAAGGCTATCGCTATTCGGATGGTTGGGCACGCAATCAGCGTGTTTGGTTCAGAACACGTTTTTCGCAGCCAATCAAGTCTTTAGAGATTGAAAACAAGAAACTTCAGAACAATCCGAATGGGGTAGGCTGTATCGCTCGCTTCAAGTTTGCTACAGAGGGTTTCGACAAGTTGGTTGTTACAACAGCCTTGTCGCCTACGAGTCTTGAAGGCGCGCAGAAGAATCTTCAGGCTGAAGCTAAGACCGACGATTTTGACGCCGTAAGACGACAGGCTGAAACGCTTTGGAACAATGAACTGGGCAGAATAGAGATAGAAGGAGCGTCGAAGTCGCAGGAGACAGTATTCTACACTTCGCTCTATCATGCCATGTCTGCACCTACGTTGCTCTGCGACGTAGACGGCACTTATCTTGGTGCCGACCGCAAGTTGCACAAAGCCGATGGTTGGAACAACTACGAGACATGCTCGTTGTGGGATACCTACCGCGCTGCACATCCTCTTTACGACATCCTCATGCCAGCAAGAGCAGGCGAGATGGTCAATTCGCTCATTGCGTTCAGCAAGGAGAACGGACGCCTGCCGATATGGAACATGTGGTCGTCGGAGACCGATATGATGATTGGTTACCATGCAGCCTCTGTCATTGCTGAGGCTATACTGAAGGGTGTGCCTAATATAAATAAGGAGGAGGCGCTCGCAGAGTGCGTCAAGACAGCCAACATTGACGACTATAGAGGCATCGGACTCTATAAGAAGCTGGGTTATGTGCCTTACGACGTGAAGGAACCTACACTCGGCGACGACTGGTCGCTTTCGCGTACGCTTGAGTATGCCTACGACGACGCTTGCATCGCTGCGCTTGCCAAGTCGATGAACAAAACCGACGTCTATAAAGAGTTCAGCAAGCGCGCTCAGAACTATCGCAATGTGTATTGCAAGGGTTCTACGTTCATGCAGCCGCGCCATTCCGACGGCAGTTTCCAGCCGGCTTACTCGCCTGATGAATATACAGCACACATCTGCGAGAGTAACGGCTGGCACTACATGTGGTCGGTGCAGCACGATATAAAAGGACTCGAAAAGCTTGTAGGCAAGAAGCGCTTTGCCGAGAAACTCGACAGTTTCTTCACCTATACGCCTGCTGCAAATGCCGAGCTGCCGCTGTTCAGCACCGGTATGATTGGTCAGTATGCGCATGGTAACGAGCCGAGCCATCACGCTGCCTACATCTTCAACAAGATAGGTCAGCCGCACAAGACCCAGAAGTATGTGCGCCAGATACTCAGCGAACTCTACAACGACACGCCTGCCGGTCTGTGTGGAAACGAAGACTGCGGACAGACTTCAGCCTGGTATGTGTTCAGCGCATTGGGCTTCTATCCGTTGAATCCCGTCAGCTGCCAATATGAGGTCGGTTCGCCGCTTTTCCGCAACGCAACGATACACTTGCAGAACGGCAATACGTTCAAGATTGTGACAGAAGGCTATTCGCCCGAGAAGTATCTTGTAAAGGAAGTGCTGCTCAACGGCAAGCCGCTTCGCGGAACCGATATCTCGCATAATGACATCATGCAAGGCGGAACATTGACATTTGTGATGCAATAAACCCTATAAATAGTGTAAAAAATCTGAATGAATCAGTTTTTTTACACTATTTTTATTGTCGTATTAAAAGTTTTTGTATCTTTGCAGAAACAAATTATCACTTTTAAAACGAAAGTTTATGACAAAATATCTACTCGTTATATTACTTGCTATTTTCATGATGGGTGCTCCCAGTTTTGCAAAGGCAGATTGTATGCCCGAGATAGAACTCATTGACAACGTGCAAAAGCCAGTTATCTCAATCGAGGACAATGTCGTGCGCATTACAGAGGCTTGTGGCATGACCATGAGTGTCTACAATCTTGCCGGTGGCGCTCCTATTATGTCTGTAAAGATTGATAGTCAGGACAAACGATTTGATTTGAACTTGCCAAAAGGGATTTACATTATTAAGGTTGGCAAGATTGCACGTAAAATTGTTATTAAGTAACAAGTTTTGTCAACATCGAATTTGAATATCAGCAAGTTCTCTTTGTTCTTCTTTCTTATGGTCTTTGTTTTTTGCTCATGCCATAAGAAAGAAGATTTTGTGTGCGTATCCTTAAACGATTTCGATTCGTTGCGTACAGCCGGATACGACGTCTCAGCAGACAATGTGTTTTCTAATATACGCGCGTTGATGGGGTCGGACACGACCAACAGCATAGCCGATATTCATGCCCGCCGACATTATAGGAAGAATATGGATATGTTGTGGATTACGCGCGACGGCGTATCCTCAAACGCCGATACGCTGCTCACGTTCATACAGCGTGTCGATTCTTTCGGCTTTTCGCGCGAGAAGTTCTACTACTCGATGCTGAAGGAAGACCTGCAGCGCGTGCGTGTTCTCGATTTCGATTCTCTTGAATCGTCAAGAAATACAGCCGATAAAGTGTTTGCACGTTTGGAGTATTACCTTACAAAGGCTTTCCTGCGCTATACCGAAGGACAGCGTTTCGGTTTCATGAATCCTTTCCAAGCTTTTAACCGACTCGACAAGCGCAACGACGACACCATTCATGTGTCCTACCGATCGCTGTACGGCTGGAATACCAGTCTGCCTGGCAGCAACTATCTTGCCACGGCTTGCAGCGTGATAAAGGGCGATGGCGAGAAGTTTACCGACTTTCTTGCCAAATCGAAGCCTCATAACCCGCTGTACAACAAATACGTAGCTGAACTCAACAAGACTAACGACAAGGCTTATCGCCGACTGCTGCTCTGCAATATGGAGCGTTGCCGTTGGGAGAACGACGGCGATTATCCGCAGTTGCACAAGAAGTATGTGGTTGTTAATGTGCCGGCTTTGCATCTCTATGCCCACGACGGCGACGAACGTCTCGTGATGAAGGTGGCGGTAGGAACGTTTAAGACGAAGACACCGCTGCTCCACAGCAAGATAAAGCGAATGGATTTCAACCCCCAATGGATTATCCCGAAGAGCATCATCAAGACGAGTATTGTGCATCATGTAGGCGACCATGCCTATTTCGATCGTCACAACTACTTCGTGCGTGAGCGCAGCACCGGCAAGATTGTAGAACCCGAGAACGTGACGCGTGAGATGCTCCTCAGCGCCAACTATTCCGTTGTGCAGTGGGGCGGACGCGGCAATGCGCTCGGCAGGTTGATATTCCGATTCGATAACGATTACAGCATATACATGCACGACACCTCTTCGCCAGGCGTCTTCGCCCGTACGAACCGCATGGTCTCGCATGGCTGCATACGTGTAGAGAAGCCATACGACCTGGCTGTCTTCATGCTCAAGGACAAAGATGAGGCGTTGATGGAGAAGATTAAATACTCTATGGCAGCCGATTTCAGCGAACGGCCGAGAGAATACGAAATGACAGACGAACGTCCAAAACGTTCGGAGATGGTACGTAGCCTTAAGGTAGATCCGCTGGTGCCGGTATACATCACTTACTATACACTCTATCCCGACGCCGCCGGCAACCTTGTAAGGCATGAGGATATATACGGTTTCGACGGAATAATATACGAGAATATACAGAAGTTTCTTTAATAATGGGGTTCAAGGCAAATGGAAAGTGCTGAGAAGAACAAACTGTTTTCAGATATCGTCGTCCGATATAGCGAGAAACTATATTGGACGATACGCCGTATTGTGCTCAACCACGACGACGCCAACGATGTGATGCAGAATGTCTTCGTCAAGGCATGGAACAACCTTGAACAGTTTCAGGAGCGCTCAAAGATTTATACCTGGCTCTATCGTATAGCTATCAATGAGTCGCTCGATTTTCTGCGTCGTAAGCGCGATTTCGTTGCTTACGATACCGACCTTAGCGATGGGGTAGGCTCGCGCCTCATTGCCGACGAATATTTTGATGGCGACGCCACGCAAGCTCTTCTCCAGGAAGCCATCGCTACGTTGCCCGACGTGCAGCGCATAGTCTTCAACCTTCGCTATTTCGAAGAGATGAAGTATTCCGACATGAGCCATCTTCTGAACACGTCAGAAGGCGCATTGAAGGCCAGCTACCACATCGCCGTTAAGAAGATTCACGATTATATAGTGGGTAAATAGTCGCATTTTTGTACCGTTCGCGTTCGGAATCCAATCGGTTTGCGTCCGAAATCCAATCGGTTTGCGTCCGAAATCCAATCGGTTTGCGTTCGGAATCCAATCGGTTTGCGTTCGAAATCCAATCCGTTCGCGTTCGGAATCCAATCGGTTTGCGTTCGAAATCCAATCGGTTTGCGTTCGGAGTACGATGATAAAGTGTAATAAAATCATTGTAGGTTACAGAAAAACCGATGATACAATCAAGTCGTGATATGCATCTGCTTTGTGGCTTTGAAAGTATACAAGGAACTGGAGCGCATGCTGAAAGTCTCAGAGATTAAGATGAGCGTGGACAAGGTGCTTGCATTGGCAAAGACAATCACGACAATACAAATTAAGCTACCTCTGAACAATGAGGTTTACACCCAAACCATGCTGATGGCAAGACATCAGAAAATAGCTAAACTCTTTGATGAAGATTTTTGGGTGACACGATGACGAAGTCAGGAAAAAGAGGGAATGTAAAAATACAGTAACAGTAGGTAGTGTCCTGAGGTAGTGTAAACAGAACTGTGTCACGGCTCTGATTTTTTATTCTTTCCCTCTTATTTGTGTGCAGATT
>OBAH01000243.1_pt1 | contig 51557 bp, 37 predicted proteins | sample 1517491 | NCBI WGS metagenome assembly OBAH01 (sample SAMN04571697, study PRJEB22368) | human gut metagenome | biome: human gut; material: stool | host: Homo sapiens | place: Luxembourg | collected 2012-08-03
GAGGTTCATAAATTACAGACATATCTCTTACTCCAACTATTGACATATGCAATGTTCTTGGAATTGGAGTTGCCGTCATTGTTAATACATCTACATTTGTTTTGTATTGCTTTATTTTTTCTTTTGCTTTTACTCCAAAACGATGTTCCTCATCTATAATTAATAATCCTAAGTCTTTGAATTCTACATCTTCACTTAATATTCTGTGTGTTCCAACTATAATATCTACTTCTCCTAATTTTATCTTTTTTACAATTTCATCTTGTTGTTTTTTTGTTTTAAATCTATTAAGCACTTCAACTCGTACTGCAAAATTTGCCATTCTTTCTTTAAATTCTTTATATTGCTGTTCTGCAAGTACTGTAGTTGGTGCTAAATATGCAACTTGTTTTCCATCCATTACAGCTTTAAATGCAGCTCTTATTGCTACTTCTGTTTTTCCATATCCAACATCTCCACATAATAGTCTATCCATTGGCTTCTCTGATTCCATATCTTTTTTTACTTCATCTATACAGCGTAATTGATCATCTGTTTCTTGATAAGGAAAACTGTCTTCAAACTGCACTTGCCAAGGTGTGTCTTTTGAAAATGCATATCCTTTTGCTTTTTCTCTTTTTGCATATAATTCTATTAATTCTTGTGCTACTTCTCTTAAATTTTTCTTTACTTTTGCTTTTGTCTTTAACCACTCTTTTGTTCCTAGCTTATTTACTTTAAGTCCGCCTTCATCTCCGCCTATATATTTTCTAACACTGTCTAATTGATTTGTAGGGACATACAAAACATCATCACCATAATATTTTATTTTTATATAGTCTTTTGTTGTTCCATCTGCAGTTATAGTATTTACACCTATAAAAATTCCTATTCCATAATTTTTATGTACTACATAGTCTCCTACTTTTAAGTCTGCAAATACAACTTTTTCTCCTTCTTTAAATGCTGATGATTTGTAGCTTTTTTTCTTTTCACCTTCTATTAATTCTTGAGAGGTTATTACTAATTGATTGATATCATAGCATTCATATCCTGCAGATAATTTTCCAATACTAACAGTTACTAAACTTTCATTATTTTTTACAATAATTGTTTTATCTAATTTTTCTTCATATTTATTTATAATTTCATTTTCATCAAGTAATGAACATATTTTTTTGGCTTTTTCTTTGTTTTCTGCTAATATGTATATTCTTTTTTTGGCTTCTTGAGCTTTTAATAATTCTTTTATTAATATTTCTATTTCACTTTTATAAAAGTTCTTTTCTTTGTATACCCAATTATATTTTTCCGCTTCTATTTTTACTTCATCGTCAAATTTATTTATATAAATATTTTGCCTATTTTCTAAGTTTTCTTCAAATTGTGCATTATTTTCTATATTTTTTAATGCTTCTGGTACCATCTTTTCTTTTTCCATTAATAATTGTATTACATTTTGGCTATCTTTATTTACATTTTCTATACGATGAGTTATTTTTGCAATTTCATCTAATACAATAATATATTTTTCGGATAAATAATCTAATATAGTACTTTGTTTTTCATAAAATGAATTTAGGTATCTGTCAATTTTGCTAATATAATTTTCATTTTTTATAGTTTCTATATCTTGATTTATTTGTTCTTGAAGTTCCTCTGGATAAACTGTTTCCTTTATCTTCTCTACAATTTCTTCTACATTTTTTTCTAATAAATATTCATGTGTTGGATATATTGTTGCTTTTTCAATATTCTCTGTTGACCTTTGACTTATTATGTTAAAATATCTTATTGAATCTACTTCGTCTCCCCAGAATTCAATTCTTATTCCTGTTTTTTCTGTAACAGAAATATCTACTATTCCACCTCTTACACTAAATTGACCTCTTCCATCAATTAAGTCATACCTTATATATCCTAAATCAATTAATTTTTGTTTTACATCTTCTAGTTTATATTCATCACCAATTTTGAATTTTAATACATTTTTATATAGTTCTTTTGGACTTATCATTTTTTGGATTGCTGCTTCTGCTGTTGTTACTACTATTCCTGTTCTCATCTCTTGAATTTTATTTAATGCTTCTATTCTTTCATATGGTAAGTCTTTGCTTTCAGCGACATAGTCATATGTTACTATTTCTTTTTTGGGTAAATATATTATTTTATCAGTGAAATAATCTAAGTCTCCTACTATTTTTCTTGCTTGTATTTCATTATAAGTTATTATACAAATAGGTCTTTTTACAAATTCCTTTGTGGCCGCAATCATTTGTGCCATTCCAACGTCTGTTAAGCCCGATATAACTATCGGGCTTTTTTTATTTTCTATGTTTTTTATATATTCACAAAATTTAGGACTTTTTCCTAATTCTCCTAATATTGTATTCATTTCTTCCATTCCTTTGTTTTAAGATATTGATATTATACTACTTTTTAGTAATATTTTCAAGTTTTATCTTCCTTCTGAATCTATTGTAACAAATTCATTTTCTTTATTTCTAATATATTTTTTTCCTGTTTCTAAATCAATATATTCTTTTATTTTTTCAAATTTGATTTTAGGTTTGCCTTTCTTTTTTGTGATTTTCTTTCTTTGTAGATGTTCTGGATATTTCTGCCAATCTGATAAATATTCTAAATGTTTAATAAATTTATATCTATAATCTCCATTTCTTACATTACTTGATGCTTGCTTTATTAATTCTTTTTGATTTTGAGTTAATGGCATTAATATGTGAGTAGAAATAATTCTTCCATTTATATTAAAATCTGCTATTCCAGAATAAATTGGAACCATTGAATTTTCTTGATTTTTTATTGCAAATTCTTTAACTTTTTCTCTTTCTATATGTAGTCTTAATGGCATATTTAATCCATTTATATCTGCAACTAATAAAACAAATTTTGAACGTGGATTTTCATCTATTATTCCCCAATTTTCTGAAACATCCCCATTATATAAAAGGTTCAATAATCCTGTTATTCCATTATCTTTTTGTAGATATAAATTTCTAATTGCATTTTCTGTTTTTAATCTCAAAATTATATCTTTGTCAAAATTATTCTCATGTACATTTAATCCACATATACCTGAAAAATATTTTTGGTACTCAGCTCCAAATTTAGCACTCATTTTGCTTAATGCATCTTCGATGCTTACTTCTCCACCTTCTAAATGAGTATCTCTATATTGATAATATATATTAGAAATCAGACTATCTAATAATGCTGTTTTAACATTTAGATTTTCCAATTGCTGTGGTAACAATTTATTAGTAGCATCTTTATTTTGCACAGTAGTTTTATCATCTAAGTCTAATTCATACATTATAAAATATGAATTATAAATTTTCTCAATTTCTTTTACTAATCTATTATCCCAAAATGCATATAATGCAGCTAATTGTGTTAAATTTAATTTTTGTAAATTTTCTTTTTTAAAAAGATTATCTATACCATTTATATCTTGTAATTTTTCTAGATTAATTCTTTTCAATTCATTTATTTGGTGCTTTTTATATTCTTCTAAAGTTCCAAACTCCTCTATTAATTGCCCTATTATCATTATTGCATTTACATATTGTTCTTTTAATTCTTTATCTGTTTCTTCTTGACCTATTATTTTTTTCAAATAATATTTAACTTTTTCAAACTCCGGAATTGGACCGATTAAATATATGGTTCTTTCTATCTTTTTTCTGCTTTCTCTATCAGTTTTTGTTTCAATAAGTTCTTTTTTTAAATCCATTATTTTTCCAGTATATCTTCTATCTAATTCATAAATAAGATTTGGATCTACACTTTCAACAATACCTCTAATATTTGTTATCACTTCTACCATAAGTTGTCTTATTGCCTTTTTATTATTTGAACTATATGGTATTCTTTCCTTGTTCTTTAATCTCTTTCCTGTTTTTCTTTCTTCTGCCACTAACTTTCTATATTCTATTTCTACTTGTTCCCAATTACTATTTAAATATTTTATTGCATTTCTTCTAGATATATTACTTTTAACATCTTCTATTTCAGCAGTTTTATGCAAAATATTATAAAGTTTATCTTGCATTTCTTTATTTGTTTTTTCTTTGTCTATTTCTGGATTTTTTTGATAAATTCTACTCAATTGTTCCTCTGCAGAACTTACCATCCTTGCAAAATCTTGCACATTTGATATTGGTGCTGTTTTAGCTCTTTTTATTGCTTGTACTATTAAATTATTAAATTCTCTATTCATTTAGCACCTCTCTTATATTTTTACAACTAATTTATTAAATTTAGAATTAATATAATTTTCTAATTTAGTCATAAATTCATTAGATTGAATCTCCTTTTTAGCTACCATATCTAAACCTTTTTCCCAACTTGCAGTAAGTTTCGGATTAAGCATATCTGGCATTGCATAATTTACAACATCATATATTACCTCTCCTTTTTTAGTTGGTGTAACTATTTGAGTTTTAGAATTTATATCTATGTATTTTATTCTCTCTAGTTTTTTTATAATTTCTCCACGAGTTGCACTTGTTCCTATTCCTGCACCTTTTATCTGTTCTCTTAGTTCCTCTTCTTCTATTAATTTTCCCGCATTCTCCATTGCTAAAATTATTGAACCTGAATTATATCTTGATGGTGGCGATGTTTCTGCATCTTTTATTTCATAATTTTTTGTTTCTATTTCTTGACCTTTTTTTATATTTTTAAATACTTCTAAATTATTTTCATCACTTACATCTGTTTTTGAAGATGAGTTTTCAACATCTTGTGCCTTTTCTGTGGATTGCTTATTTACATTTTTTGGTTTTAAGACTTCTAAATATCCTAAATTTGTACATACTTTTCCACTTGCCAAAAATGTTTCTTTTTCTACTTCTACAGTTAAATTTACTTTACTATATTCTGCAGGAGGATAAAATATTGCTATAAATCTTTTTACTATAACATCATATACTTTCTTGTGCAATTCTGGTAATTTATCATAGTTTTCATATCCTTGTCCTGTTGGAATTATTGCATAGTGGTCTGTTATTTTGCTATCATTTACATATTTTGTTTTTACCAAATTAGTTGAATATTTTTCACTTATCATTTTATTTAATAGTCTTTGGGTTTCTTCATCTTTATATCCTTTTACCAATCCATTTAAATTTTTGGATATTTCTTTGGCTACTGCTGTAGAAATTACTCTAGCATCTGTTCTTGGATATGTTACTAATTTTTTTTCATATAAATTTTGAATAATTTCCAATGTTTCATCTGGCTTTATTTTAAATCTTTTAGTACATTCATTTTGAATTTCTGCCAAATTAAATAAAAGTGGTGCATTTTCTTTTTGTTTTGATTTTTTTAATTCTGTTATTATTGCTTTTTTTCCTGCCAAACCTTTTATTAATTCTTTAGCATCCTCTTCTTTTTTGAAGCCACTTTCATTATACAGTTTGATACTTTCAAACATTTTAGAATTTTGGTTTACTTTCCATTCTGCTTTAAATGTTCCATCCTCATTTCCAAATTCACCAATTATTTTATAATATTTTGTTTTAACAAAATTTCTAATTTCTCTTTCTCTAGAAACTACCATTCCAAGTACACATGTCATTACTCTCCCTATTGAAATAGATGCTTTTTCTTCATTTATTTCTTTTGCAACTTTTTTTCCATAAATAATAGATAATAGTCTTGAAAAATTAATTCCAATTAAATAATCTTCTTTAGCTCTTAAATATGCAGAATCTGATAAACTATCATATTCCCTTTCATCTTTTGCTTCTCTAATTCCTCTTTGGATTTCTTCTTCTGTTTGTGAATCTATCCATACTCTTTTTATTTTGGCTTTTGGATTTGGCTTTGCCATCATAAACACAAGTCTTTGTATGTATTCTCCTTCTCTTCCAGAGTCTCCTGCATTGTATATTTCTTCTACATCTTCTCTCTGTAATAGACTTTGTACAATATTAAATTGATTTTGTACTGCTGGAATAATTTCATACTTCCATTCATGTGGTATAAATGGCAATGTGTCTAATCTCCAAAATTTCAATTTTTCATCATATACTTCTGGATAACTCATTGTTACTAAATGCCCTACACACCATGTTATAATCCATTCATCTGATTCTATATAACCATTTTTTCTATTTGCTGTAATTTTTAATACTTTTGCAAACTCCATTGCTACTGATGGCTTTTCTGTTATTATTAATTTTTTTGGCATTTAGTTAACTCCTTTCTCTATTGTTCTATGTATTCTTTTGATAATCTATATATTTCATTAAATCTTTTCATTGTTTCTGCATCATTAAATTTAAATCTTTGATATAATTTATCTATATATTTATTATCTCTTATAATTTTTCTTGTTTCTGGAAAATTCAAATCATACACATAATTAAAGTGACTAACTAATATGTCAGCACTTGTCTTACGTTCTTTATAATTTATTCTTTTATCTTCTACAAATTCTCTATAAATTTCATCTGAAATTTTATCATCTGATAAATCTGCTTTTTCCCAAATAGCCTTTTTGTCTCCAGATATTAAAATTCTAAATATGTCTGTTTTATCTGCATCTCTTATTATTTTAGCATGTAATCTTTCTCTTTCTGTCAAATCTTCTTCTATATCTGCTCTATTGTGGTTAACAATTGCTAATTTGATAATTTTATCAAATTTATTATCTTTTATAAAATTCCTAATCAATCCATCTTCAAATAAGATTTTTGCACCATATTCACCATGATTTATACTATCTTTATCCACAAAAGTATGATATAGACGGACTTGTTCAAATCTGCCTATATCATGCAATAATCCTATTAATTCTGCTAACTCTACATCTTCTTGACTTAATCCTAAATTTTGAGCTATTCTTTTTGAATTTTCCGCTACTTTTTCTATATGAACTATTTTGATTTTTATTTTCTCATCTTCTGGATTATACTTTTTTACATATTCTTTAAATGCTTTCTTTGCTTCTATCATATCTATTAGCATATTACTCACTTTCCTCTATCCTTTGTTCAATATATTTATTTGCTATACTTTTAATTTCTTCTAGCTCTTTTTCGCTTTCTAAATCTTTCATTTTATATCTGTTTAGCATTTTATTCACATAGTCCTCTTGTTTTAGAATTTCAAAACTTTTGAAAAAATTAATATCAAATATAAATCCAAGTACAGAAAGAACATTATCTATTGGAGTTTGTCTTACTTCTCTTTTCACTTGAGTTTTATTTTCTATTTGTTTGAAAACCTCTGGTGAAATTAGTGATCCTTCAACTAATTCTTCTTTTCCATTCCAGAACATTGTAACTCCTTCATAAAATATATCAATCTTATCCGCATCTCTTATTATTTTTGCAAATAGTTCTTGTTCCTGTGTTAAACCATCCTCAATTTTATATTTATTGTGATTTTTTACAGCTATTTTTATTAATTCATCATATTTATCTGTATCTATATATTTGTGGAGATCTTTATTCAAAATCTCCACTCCCAAATCTCCATGGTCAACACTCTCTGCATCTTTAAATGTATGATATCTTGTATACTGTTCAAACCTTGCTATATCATGCAATAGGCCTATTAATGTCGCAATTTCTATTTTTTCTTTTGAAAGATTTAACCTTTTTGCAATTTTTTCGGACAATTCCATTACTCTTATAGAATGCAATTGTTTTCTAATAATATTTGAATCTCTTAAATCATAATTTTCTGTATATTTTATAAATTCTTTTTGAGCTTTTTCTAAATCCATCTTCATATTCTCCTCTTATGAATTTTTTAACATTTCACCAGTATTTTCTTTAGTGTTACTTTACAACTACATTATATATTTTATTTTTTACATATATTTCTTTTACTATACTTTTTCCATCAAGTTTATCTGAAATTGCTTCATGTACTTTTTCTTTTACTGATGCTTCTTCTTCATCTAAAGCTATCATAACTGTAGCTTTTAGTTTTCCATTTACTTGAATTGGAATTTCTATTTCATCATCAATTGTTTTAGCCTCATCATATGTTGGCCATTCATATGTTGCAATCTCTCCTTCAAATCCTGCTAATTGATTTAGTTCTTCTGTCATATGTGGTGCAAATGGATTTAATAATGTTAAAAATGTTTTATATTCTGCTCTATTTATACGTTTTAATTTTGTAAATTCATTTACCATTGTCATAAATGTTGATACACATGTATTGAATTTCATTTCTTCAATATCTTTTGAAACTTTTTTAATTGCTTTGTTCATAATTTTTTCAGTTTCTTTTGAATATGTATCTCCATCTACTAACATATCTTTTAAGTTCCATACTCTGTCTAAAAATTTGAAACATCCTCTAATGCTATCCATTGACCAACTTGCTGTTTGATCAAATGGTCCCATAAACATTTCATATACTCTGAATGTGTCTGCACCAAATTCTTTTATTATATCTTCTGGATTTATTACATTTCCTTTTGATTTTGACATCTTTTCTCCATTTGAACCTAATATCATTCCATGTGATGTACGTTTTGCATATGGTTCTTTTGTTGGAACTACACCAATGTCATATAAGAATTTATGCCAGAATCTTGAATATAATAAGTGAAGTGTTGTATGTTCCATTCCGCCATTGTACCAGTCAACTGGTGACCAATATTCTAGTGCTTCTTTTGATGCTAATGCCTTATCATTATGTGGATCCATATATCTTAAATAATACCAAGATGATCCTGCCCATTGTGGCATTGTATCTGTTTCTCTTCTTGCTGGCTTACCACAGTGTGGACATGTTGTGTTTATCCATTCCTCATGTTTTGCAAGTGGTGATTCTCCATTTTCTCCAGGTAAGAAATCTTTAACATCTGGTAATCTTAATGGTAAGTCTTTTTCATCTACTGGCACCCATCCACAGTCTTCACAATATACCATTGGAATTGGTTCTCCCCAGTATCTTTGACGTGAAAATACCCAATCACGTAATTTATAATTTACTTTTTTGCTTCCTATTTTGTTTTCTTCTAGATATTCTATTACTTTCTTTTTAGCATCTGCAACAGATAATCCTGTTAAAAATCCTGAATTTACTAATACTCCAGTTTGTGTATCTGTAAAGGCTTCTTCTAATTTTTCTTTTGTTTCTCCATTTTCTGGTGCTACAACTTGAATTATTGGTAAATTAAATTTGCTTGCAAATTCAAAATCTCTTGTATCATGTGCAGGTACTGCCATGATTGCACCTGTTCCATATGATGATAATACATAATCTGCTACCCATATTGGAATTTCTTTATTTGTTAATGGATTTATTGCTTTTATTCCTTTGATTTCTACACCTGTTTTGTCTTTGTTCATTTCGCCACGTTCAAAGTCTGATTTTAATGCAGCTTTTCTTTGATATTCTTTTACTTCATCTAAATTTGTTATTTTATCTGCATATTCTTCTATTATTTTATGTTCTGGTGCTACTACCATATATGTTGCACCAAATAATGTATCTGGTCTTGTTGTATAAACTGTTAATGTTTCATCTGTTCCAGCAATTTTAAAATTTACTTCTGCACCTTCACTACGTCCAATCCAATTACGTTGTTGTGTTTTTATTTTTTCTAGATAATCTACATCATCCAAATCATCTATTAATCTTTGTGCATATTCTGTAATTTTTAACATCCATTGTGATTTTTCTTTTTGTACAACTGGACTTCCACATCTTTCACATACACCATTTACAACTTCTTCATTTGCTAGACCTACTTTGCATCCTGTACAGAAGTTAATTGGCATTGTTGCTTTATATGCTAATCCATGTTTATATAATTGAATAAATATCCATTGCGTCCATTTGTAGTATTCTGGATCTGTTGTATCTATTACTCTTGACCAATCAAATGAAAATCCTAATGCTTTTAATTGCTCTGTAAAATGTGCTATATTTTTAGCTGTTGTTATTTTTGGATGCACATTTGTTTTTATTGCATAATTTTCTGCTGGTAATCCGAATGCATCAAATCCTATTGGGAATAATACATTATAACCTTGTAATCTTCTTTTTCTTGCTATTACATCTAATGCTGTATAACTACGTGGATGACCTACATGTAATCCTTGTCCTGATGGATATGGAAATTCTATTAATCCATACCATTTTTTTGTATTTTTATAGTCATTTTTTGCATAAAATGTTCCTTCTTTTTCCCATTTATCTTGCCACTTTTTTTCTACTTCTTTAAAATTATATGTCATTATTATTCCCTCTCTCTTTTTAATATTTTAATATAATGATTATACTCGCAAAACAGCTAAAAGTCAATGTTTTAAGCCTCTCTTTTCCAATAAAATAAATATTGTTGTGCAATTCCTGCTAAATTTCCGAATTTTTCTTGTGCTAACTTTTCTAACGCTTTTTTATTTACTTTTGTTTCATCTTCATTCTTTATGTACAATTCATTCATTACTCTTCTAACCCATACATCTATTGGAAAAACCTCAAATCTTTTTAATGTTGAAAACAATAAAATACAATCTGCAACTTTTGGACCCACACCTGATAAAGTTAATAATTGTTCTCTAACTTCCATGGTATTAGGATTATTTTTCATCTCTTCTAAATCAACTTTTTTGTCTAACACCATATGTACGGTTTCATATAAACGTATATCTCTAAAACCTGTTCCAAGTTTTCTGTAATCTTCTACTGTTACATCTTTTAATTCCTCAGGAGTTGGAAATGTGTAATATTTTTCTCCATTCCAATCAATTTCTCTTCCATATGTTTTTGATAATCTTTCTATTATTCCTTTTATTCTTGGAATGTTGTTATTTGCTGAAATTATATATGAGATAATCATCTCCCATAAATCTTGATTTAATATTCTTATTCCTTGTCCATATTCTATACTTATTTTCATATTATCATCTATTTGTGATAATTTTTCTTTTATTTTCTCATAATTTCTATTTAAATCAAAATAATCTTGAACAATTTCTTTTATATCTCCATTACAAATTCCTTTAAATATTACTGTATCTCCATCTTTTTGCACATTCATTACATTCTCTTTGAATATTCCCGTGTAACTTCCATCTTCTTGTTTGTTCCATCTAAAACATTGCCCACAGTCAAATATATCTGCTAATTCAAATGATTTTATGTTTTCTATTTTGTATTCTTGTTCTTTCATTTTCGTCCACCTCATTCAAACTTTATTTTAAATCATTTTCAACTATTTTTCAACTAATTACAACAAAAAACCACCTGATAATCAGGTAGTTTTTAATATTTATTTTTCGCAAATTTTTGCAAATTTCTTTAGTTTTTCATATGCTAAATAGTTAATTGTTCCTGCTGGGAAATTTCCATCTTTATCTTTTCTTCCTGCTGGAACTCCTGTTAATACTTCTATTCCTTCTTCAATTGTTGATACTGCATAAATATGGAATTTCTTATTTTTTACTGCATCAACAACATCATCTGAAAGTTGAAGATTATTTATATTTTGAACTGGTATCATAACACCATGAGAACCATCTAATCCTCTCATTTTACAGATTTGGAAAAATCCTTCTATCTTTTCATTTACTCCACCAATTGGTTGGATTTGTCCTTTTTGATTTACAGAACCTGTAACTGCTATTGATTGTTTAATCGGTATTCCTGAAAGGCTTGAAAGTAATCCATATAATTCTGTACTTGATGCACTATCTCCATCTACTCCATTGTATAATTGTTCAAAACAAATACTTGCAGTTAAGCATAAAGGAATATCTTGGGCAAATAGTTCTCCTAAGTATCCAGAAAGTATATAAACGCCTTTAGTATGTGTTGAACCTGACATTTCAACTTCTCTTTCTATATTTACAACTCCTTGTTTTCCTGTATAAGTATTTACTGTAATTTTTGCTGGTTTTCCAAATGTATAATCACCTATTGTTAATACTGTTAATCCATTTAATTCTCCAACACATGAACCTGTTGTATTAATTAATAATGTATTTTCTTTTATCATTTCTATATATCTAGCATCATATTTTTTTATTCTTTCTACTCTTTCTGCTAATGCCTTATTTACTATATCTTCTGTTACAATTTTATTTTTTGATAATTTTGCCCATGTTCCTGCTTCTCCAACAACTTGTGCTATATCTGTAAACCTTGTTGATAGTTTATCATTATCTCCTGCTAATCTAGATGCATATTCTACTATTCTAGCCATTGCAGTTCTATCTAATGGTGGTAATTCTTCTTGTTCACAGAATGTATGAACAAATCTTGCTAATTTATTAACATTTTCTTCGTTTATAGGTGCTGTTTCTTCAAATTCTACTTTTATTTTGAATAATTTTCTAAAGTCACTATCAATTGATAATAATGTATGATATATATTTGAATTTCCTATCAATATTACTTTTAAATCTAATGGAATTGGCTCTGGTTTTAATGAAATCATTGCCATTGATGAACGTTGTTCCATTGTATTATCTATACTTAATTCTTTTATTCTTAGAACTCTTTTTAATTCTTCATAACACATTCCATTTGCTAACAAGTCTTTTGCTTGGAAAATTATATATCCTCCATTTGCTTTATGCATTAATCCTGGTTTCAACATTGTAAAATCTGTTTTTAATGAACCATAATAGTTTTCATATTCTAGTTTTCCAAACAAATTTTGAAAAGAATAATTTGAGTCCATTACAACTGGACATCCTTCTCTATCACTATTATCTATAAATAGATTTACTCTATAATTTAAACAAGGATCTTGCTTTCTTTGTGCTGGTCCTTGTTGCATTTGTTGAGGATTTGGTGCTTTATCTTCTTCTAAAAAGTATGAAACATTTTTTAATACATCTTGTTTTACATCATTTAAAAATTGAGTAATTTTTTTGTTTCTCTTATATTTTGATTTTATATAATTAATATGTGCATTTACTGTTAATAAGGCTACATTTGATTGCCATTCTGATACCTTTTTATCAGATTGTCTTTCAATTTGTTTTATCACACTAATTGCATCCATAATCTGTTGTTGAACTATAACAGATTTTTCTTCATATTGTTTTTTTATCTCTTCATCTAATTTATCAAACTCTTCTTCTTGTATAACTTTTCCTTCTACAACAGGCATCATATAAATACCGTTTTGAGCTGATTTTACTTGGAATCCGTGTTTTTGTGAATCTTCATTTAATTTTGTAAGCACTACTTCTCTTTTTTCTTCAAATTCTTTTTTTATAAGTGCTTTTTCTTTTTCAAAATCATCTGCATTAAAAGTTTTCTTTATATCTTTTTTTACTTCTTTTATAAACCCTTCCATGCTTTCTTTAAATTCTTTTCCTTGGCCTGCTGGTAAAGAAACAGCTATTGGCTCATTTGGATTTTGAAAATTATATATATAACACCAGTCATTTGGAACTTTCTTTTTACTAGAAATACTATCTAAATAATTTTTGGTATACATTGTTTTTCCAACTCCACTTGGTCCTTCAATATATAAGTTATATCCTTTTACATCTACACTAATTCCAAATTCTAGTGCTTTTATTCCTCTTTCTTGCCCTATACCATCATTTATTGGTTCTAGTTCTTTTGTTGTTTCGAATTTAAACATTTTCTGGTCACATACCATTTTTAAGTCTCTATAACTTAACTCATTTTTTTCTTTCACTTTTTTCTCCTCCGTACATTTTTATTTTGTCCTACTTTATCTCTTTTATTTTATATTAGTTGTTCTTTTTTGTAAAGTTTTTTTGTGTATTTTTTTGTTGAATTTTTTGGAAAATAATCAAAAGAAAAAGCTGTAATAAACAATAGTTTATTACAACTTTAAAATACTATTCAGCTTTATTTTCTGTAGTTTCTTCTGCTACTGGAGCTTCAGCAACTTCTTCAACAACTTCAGCTGGTGCTTCTGCTAAATCTTCTTTAATAGTAATTTCTCTATTTTCGATTCTAGCTCCAACCATTTCTTTAGTTTTAGAAGCTTTACCTGTTCTCTCTCTTAAGTAGTATAATTTAGCTCTTCTAGCTTTACCAACTCTAACTACTTCTACTTTTTCTACTAATGGTGAATGGATTAAAAATGTTTTTTCAACACCTACACCATAAGAAATCTTTCTTACTGTGAATGTTTCGTTAACTCCTCCACCTTGTTTTTTAATTACAATTCCTTCAAATACTTGGATTCTTTCTTTGTTTCCTTCTTTAATTTTAACATGTACTCTTACTGTATTACCAACTTTGATTTCTGGTATTTTATTTTTTAATTGTTCATGTTCTATTGATTTTATTATATCCATCGTATTTACCTCCTTCTTTTCCTATGCAAGCGGTGCCCTGAATTGAAAGTAAGCACATTGCACTATATTTTTATTTTTCTAAAAGGTCTGGTCTTTTTAATTTTGTATTTTCTAAAGACTTTTCCTCTCTCCATTTTTTTATGTTTTCATGATGACCTGATAATAATATTTCTGGTACTTTTACTCCTTCAAATGTTTCTGGCCTAGTATATTGTGGATATTCTAGTAATCCTTGTGAAAATGATTCTTCATTTGTTGAACTTTCACTAAGCACTCCTTCTACATATCTACTTACACTATCTATCAACACCATCGCTGGAAGTTCACCACCAGTTAACACATAGTCTCCGATTGATATTTCTTCATCAACTATTTTATCAATTACCCTCTGGTCAATTCCTTCATAATGTCCGCAAAGTAAAATTAAATGTTTTTCTTTGCTAAGTTCTTCAACTTTCTTTTGGTCTAACTTTTTTCCTTGTGGTGTTAAGTAAATTACTTTAGCATTTTCGTTTTGCATAGATTTATATGCATCATAAACTACATCTGCTCTCATAACCATACCAGCTCCACCACCATATGGAGTATCATCTACTTTTTTATGTTTGTCTTTTGAAAAGTCTCTAATATTTATTAAATTGATTTGTATTAGATTTTTTTCTTCTGCTCTTCCTAATATGCTTTGCTTTATTGCTTGAAACATTTCAGGAAAAAGTGTTAAAACATCAAATTTCATTTTTCCTCCATTAAATTAAACCTGGTAATAAATGAACTATAATTTTGTCATCTAATTTGACTTCTTTTATTACATCTTTTATTCCTGGTAATAAAACTTGTTTTCCTAATTCATTTTTTACTACATATATGTCATTACTTCCGGTATTATAGATATCATCAACTTTTCCAAGCAAAACACCTTCATCAGTATATACATCTAATCCAATTAAATCTGCAATAAAATATGTTCCTTCTTCTAGAGGAATTGCATCCTCTCTATCTATTTCTAGATAAGAATTTCTTAATTTTTCTGCATCTTCTGGATTTTCTATACCTTTTAGTTTTAGCAATACCATATTTTTATGATATCTTGCACCTTCTACTTGATAAAGTCTTTCTTCTTTTTTGGATTTAACATATACTTCTTTCAAATCATCAAATCTATTAATATCATCTGTAAAAGGTGTAACTTTTACTTCGCCTTTTATTCCAAATGTATTTACAATTTGACCGATTTCAAATCTTTTTTGCATGTTTGTACCATTCCTTTCATGGTATCTTGCATTGCATTCTATCCCATAAATTCAACTGTAACTTTTTTATCTTTTCTATTTGCTACAGCTCTCATTACTGTTCTGATAGATTGTGCAATTTTTCCTTGTCTTCCAATGATTTTTCCCATATCTTCTTCAGCAGCTTTTACTTCAAAAGTTATAGTTTTTTCATTTTCAACTTCTTTAATTTCAACAGCCTCTGGGTTGTCTACTAAATTTTTAATTATTGTTTCCAATATTTCTTTCATGTTTGCCTCCCACTAAGCATTTTTTACTAATGCTTTAACTGTATCAGTTGGTTGAGCACCATTTTTGATCCATTGTTCATATTTTTCTTTGTCTAAAACTATTGTTGATGGTTTTGTCATTGGATCATATGTTCCAATTTGTTCGATGATTTTCCCATCTCTTGGAGATTTTGAATCAGCTACTACTATGTGATAGAAAGGAGCTTTTTTCTTTCCTTCTCTTTGTAATCTTATTTTTACCATTATAATTCACCTCCTAATAATATTGCTATATATAAATTTAAAAATTTAATAACTTTGTTTATTGAATCTAAAATTTAAAGTTCTTTAAATCATTTGGATTCATGTTTTCAATATTTTTCATCATCTTTTTCATTCCACCTTTGTTTGACTTCATTTGTTTCATCATTTTTTGTGTCATTTCAAAAGATTTCATAAACTTATTTACATCTTGTACTGTTGTTCCACTACCTTTTGCAATACGCATTCTTCTGCTTCCATTTAATAATTTTGTGTTTCTTTTTTCTTGTGGTGTCATTGAGCAGATAATTGCTTCTACTTTATCAAATTCTTTGTCATCAATGTTTAAGTCTTTAATTTTATTCATTCCAGGTAACATTTTTAAGATTGATGATAATGAACCCATTTTTTTAACTTGTCTTATTTGAGCTAAGTAATCATCTAAGTCTAACTCGTCTTTACGAAGTTGCTTTTCTAATTTTTCTGCATCTTCTTGAGATATTGCTTCTTCTGCTTTTTCTATTATAGATAGCACATCTCCCATTCCAAGTATTCTTGATGTCATTCTTTCCGGATTGAATACTTCTATATCACTTAGTTTTTCACCAGTTGCTGCGAATTTTATCGGTTTTCCAGTTACTTTCTTTACTGAAAGTGCTGCACCACCACGTGTATCACCATCTAATTTTGTTAATACTACTCCATCTATTCCAACCGCTTCGTTGAAGCTTTGTGCAATGTTTACTGCATCTTGACCTGTCATTGAATCTACTACTAATAAAATTTCATGTGGTCTTACACTTGTTTTTACATTTTTTAATTCTTGCATTAATTCATCATCTATGTGTAATCTACCTGCTGTATCTAATATTACTACATCATTTAATTTTGATATTGCTGTTTCTATTCCTTGTTTTGCAATTCTTACAACATCTTTTGTTGTTTCATTACTATATACAGGAATATTTAATTGTGCACCTACTACTTGCAATTGTTTTATTGCTGCTGGTCTGTACACATCACATGCAACTAACAATGGCTTTTTTCCTTGCTTTCTTAATAGATTTGCAAGCTTACCAGCTGTTGTTGTTTTTCCTGAACCTTGAAGACCTACTAGCATTATTACTGTTGGTGGATTTGATGTAAAATTGATTTTACTTTCTGTTCCTCCTAGTAATTCTACCATTTCGTCTTTTACTATTTTTATTACTTGTTGTCCAGGTGTTAATGATTTCATAACATCTTGGCCTAATGCCTTTTCTTGTATGCTACTGATAAATTCTTTTACAATCTTGTAATTTACATCTGCTTCAAGTAGGGCAAGTTTAACTTCTCTAAGCATTTCTTTTAAGTCTGATTCTGTTATTCTTGCTTTTCCTCTAATTTTTCTTGTTATTTCTTGTAGTCTTGATGATAATCCTTCAAATGCCATACTTTCCTCCTATCTTTTGTTTAGACTAAACAATTCAATTCTTTTTTTACTTCTTCTAATATATTTGTTACTTTTTTGTCTGATGAGTCTTTTTGAATTTTGTTCAAGTTTAACAATATATTTTGTATTTGCTTTTCTTGATTAATTGTCTTTTTCATAAACAATAGCTTTTCTTCGTATTCGAAAAGTTTTTTCTCTCCTTTCTTGATGATGTCCCTTACCGCTTGTCTTGTAATATTTTCATTTTCTGCAATTTCTGATAAAGATAAATCTTGATTATAGTAGTAGTCTATTACTTTATATTGCTTTTCAGTTAATAGATTTCCGTAGATTTGCCATAACATGCTTATTTCTACCTTTTTTTCCATTCTACTACCTTCTTTCTTACGTAGTTGCTTATTTCTTTTTATTTTAAAACAAAATAAAAAGGTGTAATGCTAATATACTTTACACCTTTTTCATGAATTTGTCAAGTCTTTTAAGAAATTTTTATGTAATTTATATAGATATTCCTAAGAAACTTAACACAAAATAACAAATATAATAAATTGCCATTACTTTAGCAAATGTTTTTATTGCTTGCTCATTTTCTTTTTCATTAAACATTTCTTTAACAACAAAGAACATTAATACTGTAGAAATAACTCCCAAAAATCCTTTTAATGGATTTATTATATAATACATTCCTGAGCTTATCATTGTTAATAAACTTAAAACTGCAGATATTATTAATGGAACTTTTACTAATGCTACTGCACTTATTGCTGTTGGCATTGTTGTTTTGCTTTCTTTGTCTTTATTTAACATATAAATAATTGCTGCTGGTACTAATACTTTGGCAACTGGGCCTAAAACATTTTTTATCACTGTTAATATATTAAATTTAATATATTTGTATACTATACAATCAAGAATATAGTCTACTAAAACAATTACTACCCATAATGCAACTATTAATAATGCTGTTTTAAATACTTTATATTCCTTATCTTGGATAACTTCTTTTATTGCTCCAATTGGATCTTTAAATAGTTTTCCTATTAATCCTTTTCCTTTTTTAGCTTCTTCTTTAAAGTTAATGTCTTTCATTTGTTCTTTTGCTTGCTTAAATGTCTCTTTTGCTTCATTTTTGATTCCTTCGTTTTTTGAAGTTTCTTCTGTTTTAACTTCTTCTTGTTTTACTTCTTCATTATTTTCTTCCATAATTATCCCCTCCAACAAATTTATACTATTTTTGACTGCATTTGTCAATATTTATCACATTATTTCAGGATTATCTTTTATGATTTTTTCTACAATATTATCATTCATTTCAAATGGAACAACATAGCCTTCTAATGTCTCTGCTTTTTCTTTTAGTAATTCATTTTCTTGATTTACATATATTTTAGATTTTCCTTTTCCATTTTTAGCTTCTTGCACTAAATTTAATACTGGAGAATTCCCATCAAACGCAATTACAACTGCTTTTCTTCTTTCAAATATTTCATAATTAAAACTTTTATATATTCCCAATTCTTCTGTTTCTGGTGAAATGCATATACCTTTTACTTTTTCATCTAATAATCTGTCTTTTACTTTTTCTGTTACTAATTTAGGCACAATTGCATCTATTTCAACTTTTTTATCTAGTTCTTTAGATATGTCTATAACAGCTTTTTCATATCCTTGCATTTTATGACCTATTACAAAATATACCTTTTCTGTATCTATGTTTTGAATAAAATCTTTTAATACTTTTAATCCATCTTCTGATGGTATTGTTTCTCTTCCTTTTGTATTAAAACTTCCTCCCGCAATTATTACAGGAACTTTATCTACTGGCAATGTCTTTATTTTTTCTTTTAATTCTTTTTCTGTTTCAACACTATTTACAACTCTTAATTCATCATCTTCAGTAGTTTCTTTCATATTTTTCTCTTCTTCTGAAAGTATTGCTTCTCTTATTGTTCTGCCTGCTAAAAACTTCTCAAAATCTTTTTGTTTTTCTTCAAAATATTTATCATTATAATTTATAATTTCATCTTCTACATTTCGCATTTTTTCGAAATCATTATCTGTTAGTCCTAATAAATTTTGAAGTGCTAATTGCTCATCAAATGTATCTGAACCATACATTCCACATCCATCAGTTCCTTGTACACACTTTACTCCATTTTCTAAGAATTTTTTAATTGGATGATTACTTAAATCACTTAAGTTATTTAGTCTTACATTTGATGTTAATTGAAATTCTATTACAACACCATTTTCTCTCATTAATTGCATTAATTCTATTCCTGATTTTGTATTTAAATTTTCAGAATATAGTCCATGTCCTATTCTGCATCTTGGCATCTTTTGACCATCTTCTAATGCATTTTTTATACACATAATTGATTTTCTAACATTATCTCTTAAGCTATCATTTTCTCCTGCATGTACTCTAATTGTAAATCCTTCATCTTGTTTTGCATATTTTACAATTTCATCAATAGCTGGTTGCAAGTCTGAAATATCATTTATTTCTTCTCCTATAAAGTCACTTCCAACAACATACGGACTTTTAGCAACTGCTTTTAATACATTTATATTTTCTTTTAAATATGTGCTACTAGTTTTTTGATCTTTTATTATTGTTAATGGTATTCTTCTTATTCCAACTAAAAATCTTATTTTTACACCTGTTTCTTTTTCAATAACAGGAAATATTTCATGTACTTCTTCTAGTAATTTTATTGCTGGTTCTCCTGTTTTGGCTAAGTCTGTGTCTGCTATTTCTACATATTTTATTCCTTGCTTTTGGTATTCTCTAGCAATCCATAATAGTTTATCTTGTCTTAATGTATTGTTTTTATATGGACTATTCGCACTTTTATCTTCTATCATTTTTAATAATATTGTTTTGATATCTTTTTCTGGAATTTTTGATATTTTATTTTCTTCTAACTTTATTTTTTCTTCTGATTCTGTTCCTTTTGCAAACACATATCTATAAATATAACTCTTTTCTAAATTAGTAAATACTGCTTGCCCGTCTTTCATAATTACTAAACTTGTTCTGATTTTTTCGATGTTATATTCTGCATTTTCTAGATTGTTTAATATAAAATCTGCAAAGTTTATAAATGTGTTATCATCAATTTTTCTAATTTTATATTTTCCTTGCAATGGTGAATTTTTAAATTGTTTTTCTATCTTTTCTCTTTGCTTATATATTTTTTCTTCTTGTTCTAAACTCATTTTTAAGTTTAATTTTTTTATATAATATAACGGATATCTTATTTGATGTACAATTCCAAGTGCAATTAAACAGTCTGGAAATAGATTTGCATTCATATGTGTATGTAAATCTGTTCTAAATTTTGATTTTTTTAATATATATGTTTTTACTATTGTTTTTTCTAGTGGTAATTTATAATTTTTTGTTTGTGACATTAGTGTTTTGGTTATTGCTGGAATTTTGGCTTTTATTTCTATCCTGTTTTCATATATATTTGCTATTTTTATTCCACCTAGCCTAAATATATATACTTCTTCATTATCACTATTTATACTTGCCGGAATTTTTCCTGTTATGATTTTCATATCTTTTTCGTTTTTGATTGTTTCTAATTTACAGATTTTGGCTAGATTTGTTATTAAATTTCCTGTGTTGTGATTTGGAGTTTCTAATGTATATGTAATTTCATCTTCTTTTGATTTGCTTAATCTTACAATAATGTCTTTTTCTTTGTCTAAATAAAATTTGCTTATCATTGATTCTCTCCTTTTAAAAATATTAAGGTCTATTATAACATATATATTAATGTTTTGCAACGTTTATGTAAAGTATTTTGAATAATTAAAATATCTTGACATATAATAAAGTATGAGTTATAATAATTATAGCTTAAGCAAACAATGAAGTTTTGCAAATTAAAAAGACTAGGAGCACTAATCCTAGTCTTTTTCCCTATTTGTTGATTTCTTTTAATATATTTAAAATCAATTTTAATATTAAAATTTTCAACAACAGGCTAATGAAGTTTTTGAAATTTTGCAAATTTTCCCCTCATTTCTTATTTTTTTCCTAGAAAGGATTATTTAATTATAGTCTATTTGAATATTTGAATACAACATTGGCCAAATTAACATAATATGATATAATAAATTTCGTTATAAGCTTATGCTTATATAGTAAGCCTCGTGTTTGTCGTATCAGTTAGACCTATATTAAAAAATTTTGGAGGTACATTATGGGTAAAGCATTTATCACCACTCTGGTTTGGGCAGCAATTGTGTTTGTGCTTATGGCACTGATTTGTTACTTCATAAGAATCGAAAGTTGGTTTATGCATACTTGGAATTGTTTTTTTCAATCTGCTTTAGGTTATTTTTTGGGATATTGCAGGGCAAAAAATATAATAAAAGAGATCATTAGCTAATTCTACCTATAGTAAAACAGCACATTTAAATATGTACTGTTTTATTTTTTATAATTTATAGCCTTTTCCAATATATCTGTCAGTAATTTCTATCACTATTTCTTCTTTTTTCTCATATACTCCTCTAGGAGGTTTTAACATGTTCGAAATCAGAAAAAATATTTTAGAAGAAGAATTAAAATATGACAATACCGTTATACTAAAATATCACATAGAATATCCATCCATAAAAATTGATAATAATAGAATTGGAGAAGAAAGATTTAATTTATATAATAAAAATTTAGCTTTAGCATTACAAAAAAGAAGCGAAGAAGAACTTTATAAAGATAGTATAGAGCAATATAAATACAATAAAGAAAACAATTATCCTATAATGATATATGAAATTTATAGAAATTATGAAATCACATTCAATTCTAGAAACTTAGTTAGTTTATATGCTGATGAATACATATTTACTGGCGGTGCACATGGAGATACTATTAGGACTTCACAAACTTGGGATTTTAATTATAATACACTGTTGCAACTTTATGAATTCTATCCTAGAAATCCATATTTTTTACTTGGTATTTTTAAAAACATAAGTAATCAAATTTTAAAAAATCCTGATATTTATTTTGAAGATAATTGTAATTTGGTGCTTAATACTTTTAATCCACAAAATTTCTATTTGACTCCAAGAGGTATAGTAGTTTATTTTCAGCATTATGATATTGCACCATATTCTTCTGGTATTCCTACTTTTAATGTGTAAAATGTGAATTAAAAAAAGAGTGGTTAAGGATCCACTCTTTGATTAGTTTTTAAGCTATTATTTTCTTAATTCTGCCCCACATTTTTTAGAAACAGTATCAATAATTTTATTCATTAAAGCATTAACTTCATCATCAGTTAAAGTCTTTTTATTATCAGAGAAAGTCAATGAATATGCCATAGATTTTTTATCTAGACCAATTCCAACCCCTGTGTAAACATCAAAAATTTCAATATCTGTAAGTAAGCTTCCACCACCATTTTTAATAGCTTTTTCAACTTCTTTAGATGTTAATGATTTATCTACTACAAATGCAATATCTTTTTTTACATTTGGAAATTTTGAAATTTCTTTATATTTCATTTTTCCAACTTTCTTTTGGAATAATTCATCTAAATTAATTTCTAGAACAAATACATTTTCTCTTGTTACATTTGGATGTACTTTTCCTATAATTCCTACATTTGTGCCATTTACATTGATATATGCACTTTGTCCTGGATGCATTTCTTTTGGCATTTCTTGTTTCATAAAGCTATATCTACCTGCATATCCAAGATAATCTAAAATTTCTTCTGCAACACCTTTTATTGTATAGAAATCTACATTCTTAGTATTGTTTAGTCCTGTTGAATATTTTCCTGTCATTAATGCACATAGTTTTGTATCTTCACCATATACATCACCTTTTTTATAAAATCCTTTTCCTATTTCAAATATTGAAATATCTTTTTGCTCTCTTGCTCTGTTATATTCGTAAATTTTATATAAAGATGGGATAACACTATATCTTAATGTATTTCTATCTTCTGTTATTGGATCTAATAATTTTAGTGGTTCAAATTCATCTAATGTATATCCATTAACCTCTTTATCATTTATTAAGATATATGATAATGTTTCATTTAATCCTAAAGAAATCATTTTATTTCTAATTTCTCTTTCTGTTTTATCATAACTTCCTTTTCTCATTGGAACTACTGGAAGTTTTCCTTGGATATTATCAACTCCATATATACGGCTTACTTCTTCTATTAAATCTTCTTTAATTGATATATCCATTCTTCTTGATGGAACTTTTACAGTTATTTTTTCTCCATTAACTGTGTATTCAAATCCTAGTTTTCTGAATACATTTAATATTTCCTCATTTGGAATATTGGCTCCTAATACATCATTTATATTTTTGAATGTGATATCTATTTCTTTGTCTTCTTTACTTGTTGTATCATATGTAATTGTTCCTGTTACAACTTTTCCACCTGCATATTTTTCTAGTAAAGCACATGCTCTTTCTATTGCCATATATGTTCTATTTGGATCTAATCCTTTTTCAAATCTGTTGCTTGCTTCACTTCTTAATATTTTTTTAGATGTTAATCTAACTTTTACAGAATCAAATATTGCAGATTCTATAACTATATTTTTTGTATCTGGTTCAACTTCTGTTTCAAGTCCTCCCATTACTCCTGCAAGACCTACGCCATGTGTACTGTCTGCTATTACTATATCATCTGAACTTAATGTTCTTTCAATATTATCTAATGTTGTTAATTTTTCTCCTTCTTCTGCCATTCTTACAACTAGTTTGTTTCCTAGTCTATCTGCATCATAAAAGTGTAATGGTTGACCTAATTCTAACATTACATAGTTACTGATATCTACAACATTATTGATTGGTCTTATTCCTGATGCAATTAATCTATTCTTTATGAATGTAGGACTTTCTTTAATTTCTACATTTTCTACTTTTTTAACTAATAACATTTTACAATTTTCTGTTTTTACTTCTGTTTTAAAGTTTTTATTTATATTTTCACCTTGCTCATTATGAGTTAAATCTACAGCTTTTACTTTTTTATCATATATAGCTCCTATTTCATAAGCCATTCCTAAAATACTTAGTAAATCTCCTCTGTTAGCTGTTAGTTCAAAATCAATTACACTGTCATCCATTCCCATATATTTTATTGGGTCTTCTCCTGGTACCGCATCTTCTCCAAGTTCAGCTATTCCTTCTGAATCTTCTGGTTTTAAAAATTTATGCTCTAATCCTAATTCTGCTATTGAGCATAACATACCATTTGATTCTTGCCCTCTTATCATGCCTTTTTTAATTATCTTTCCAGGAAGTTCTGCTCCATCTAATGCTACAATTACTTTTAATCCTGTTCTTGCATTTGGTGCACCACAAACTATATTTAAAACTTCACTTCCAATATTTACTTTACACAAATGTAAATGATCTGAATCTGGATGGTCTTTACAATCTACTATTTCTCCAATTACTAATTTTGTAGCATTTATTAATTTTTCTGCTGAATCATATTCATTTCCAACTCTTGTCATATCTTCAGCCAATTGTTTTACATCTACATCTATATCAACATAGTCTTTTACAAAATTTGTACTTAATTTCATTATTCCTCATCCTTTCTGTCGAATTGACTTAAAAATCTGATATCATTTGCATATAAATATCTCATGTCTGGAATTCCATATTTGAACATTGCTAAACGCTCTAATCCTGTTCCAAATGCAAATCCACTATATTGTTCTGGGTCATATCCGTTCATTTTTAATACATTTGGATGTACAATTCCTGAACCTAATACTTCTATCCAGCCAGTTTGTTTACACAAACTGCAACCTTTTCCACCACATTTAAAACATGATACATCTACTTCATAAGATGGCTCTGTAAATGGGAAATAACTTGGTCTAAAACGTAATTCACAATTTTTTCCTATTAATTTCTTTACAAAGATTTCAAGTGTTCCTTTTAAATCTGCAAGTGAAACATTTCTTTCTTTTTTATCTATTACTAATCCTTCTACTTGACCAAATTGATGTGAGTGTGTTGCATCGTCTTCTCTACGATATGTTTTTCCTGCACATATCATTCTAATTGGTGTTTTTTCTGTGTTTGCCATCATTGTTCTAGCTTGAACTGAAGATGTTTGTGTTCTTAACAAATATTCATTTGTTATATAGAAGCTATCTTGCATATCTCTTGCTGGATGTCCTTTTGGTAAATTCAATCTTTCAAAACAATATTCATCTGTTTCTAATTCTGGTCCTGTTACCACATCATATCCCATAGATACAAATAAATCTTCAATTTCTTCTATTACTCTATTTACAGGATGTTTACTTCCTCTTTTTATTTTTGTTCCTGGAAGTGTAATATCTATTGTTTCTTTTTCTATTTGTTCTGCTAACATTGCTTCCATTATGCTATCTTCTGCAATTGCAATTTTCTCTTCAATTGCTTTTCTTGCTTCATTTACTAATGCCCCCATCTTAGGTCTTTCTTCTGGTGATAAGTTTCCTAATCCTTTTAATAAATTAGATAACTCACTTTTCTTTCCTAAAACTTTTACTTTTAACTCTTGTAATTCTTGAGAATTGCGTATTTCTTTAATTCTTTCTTCTGCTTGCTTTCTGATTTCTTCAATCTTTTCTTGCATTTTTCTTTTCCTCCTTTTGCTAATTTGGGGTCGGTCCTTTTTTTCGCAAAAAAATACCATTCATCCTATATATTAGGACGAATGGCTTTTCCGTGGTACCACCTAATTTTATTAATAGCTTATTTTTAAGCTTTATTAACCTCATTCTAGTTTTAACGGTTCAACCGCTTCTCTCTACTTGCTTTTGGCTTTAAAAAGAAGTCCTCAAAAGTGAAATTTCAATATATTGAGTATAATAGCTCTCAGCTTTGCTATCTCTCTGTGATACTTTGCAATATATCTACTTTGCTTTTTCATAGGATTTTATCTATGTTTTGTATTTTATCACAATTTTATGTAATTGTAAATAGCTTTTATATAGATACCTATTTTTTATTATTCTTTTATTTGAATATGCACATCATCTAATTGTTGTTTTGTAACAACTGATGGTGCTCTCATTAATAGATCTCTTGCTTTCTTATTTTTAGGAAATGCTATAACTTCTCTTATATTTGTAGAATCTGCTATAAGCATTACCATTCTATCTACACCTGGTGCAGCTCCTGCATGTGGTGGTGTACCATATTGGAATGCATTATATAATGCTCCAAATCTATTTTTTACATCTTCTTCTGTATAACCTGCAATTTCAAATGCTTTAACCATTATTTCTGGATCATGATTTCTTACTGCTCCTGACATTGCTTCATATCCATTACATACTAAGTCAAATTGATATGCTAATACATCTAGTGGATCTTTTGTTTCTAATGCTTCTAATCCTCCTTGTGGCATTGAGAATGGATTGTGACAGAAGTCTATTGTTCCTTCATCTGATAATTCATACATTGGAAAATCGACTATAAAACAGAATCTATATGTATCTTTTTCTAATAAATCTAATCTCTTTCCAAGTTCTATTCTTACAAGTCCTGCAATTTTTTGTGCTTTATGGAATTCATCAGCAATAAAGAATATACTATCTCCTGCTTTTACTCCAAATTCATTTTCTAATTTAGCTTTTGCTTCATCTGTTATAAATTTAGCAATTCCACCTTGTACTGTTCCATCTTTTTCAAATTTTATCCAAGCTAATCCTTTTGCTCCAACTTCTTCTGTTGTTGCAAACTCAGTCATTTTATCAAAGAATTTTCTTCCTTGTTCAGCACCATTTGGTACAACTATAGCTTTTACTGTTTTATCTTTAAATGCATTAAATTCTATATTTTTAAATACTTTTGTTACATCTTGAATAATTAATGGATTTCTTAAATCTGGTTTATCAATTCCGTATTTTTCCATTGCTTCTCTATATGGAATTCTAACGAATGGACCTTCATCAACTTTCCAATTTGTAAACTTTTTAAATGTATATGGTATAACATCTTCTACCACTTTAAATACATCTTCTTGTGTTGCAAAACTCATTTCAAAATCTAATTGATAAAATTCTCCTGGTGCTCTATCTGCACGTGGGTCTTCATCTCTAAAACATGGTGCTATTTGGAAGTATTTATCAAAACCACTTACCATTAACAATTGTTTAAATTGTTGTGGTGCTTGTGGTAATGCATAAAACTCTCCTGGATGTAATCTACTTGGTACTAAGAAATCTCTTGCTCCTTCTGGTGATGAATTTGCAAGTATTGGTGTTTGAATTTCTGCAAATCCTAATTCATCCATTTTATCTCTTAATGTTTTTAGAATTTTTGAACGTAGCAAAATTATATTGTGTAATTTTTCATTTCTTAAATCTAAAAATCTATATTCAAGTCTTAAGTCTTCTCTTACTTCTTGGTCTGTATTAATTTCAAATGGAAGTACATTTTTACATTTTCCTAAAATCTCCATTTTGTTTGCTACTACTTCTATTTCTCCTGTCGTCATTTTAGGATTTTTGTTACTTCTTTCCACAACTTTACCACATATGTGAATACAACTTTCTGTTGTAAAGTCTTTTGCTTGTTCTTGCAATTTTTCATCATTTACTACTATTTGTGTAATTCCAAATTGATCTCTTAAATCTATGAATACCATTCCTCCTAAATTACGGATTTTTTGTATCCATCCTGATAGCTCAACTTCTTCTCCTACATTTTTTATATTTAATTCTCCTAAATTATGTGTTCTATACATGTATGTTCCTCCCTTTATGAGCTGTTTTTATTTTTATACCCACCTATTTTACTACAAAACAAATAAAATAGCAAGGTTTCTTGCTATTTTTCTATTATTATGTTTATTTAAAGTAAAGAAGCTTATATTTTTAGATTTTGAAGTGAATTGTGGGGACCGTTCAAAAATTCTAAAAAGTTTGAAAAACTTTTGTTAGAATTTTTAGAATGGGGATAACTTCAAAATATAAAAATATAAGCTTCTTTTAATTAATATTTATAAAAAATGTTAAGAACCAATTCTCAATATATCATTGTATGTTACAAATAGCGAAAGCGCAATCAAAATAGAAAAACCTATTAATTGAATTTTCGCTTCTGTTTCAACCTTCATTGGTTTACATCTTATAATTTCTATTAGTAAAACCAATATTTTTCCACCATCTAGTGCCGGAATTGGTAGCAAATTAGTTACTCCTAATGAAACTGATATAACTGATAGTAAATAGATATAATCAACAAGCTTACTTGTTTGAACTACTACCTCTGAAATTCCAACAATTCCTACCATTTGGTCTGTTTTAACTCCACCTGTAAATAACATTTTTATGCTTTCAAATATACTTCCAATAAATGCACCTGTTCTCTGTCCACCATAATATATTCTATTTAAAAATGTGTCTTTTGTTGGATCAGCAAATTGTAACCCTACTGTTGATACTAATATAAAATATACTATTATTCCAAATATAATATTTACTGCTGCTCCAGCAACTACAATTGCAATTCTCTTCCAAACACTTGCTTTTGAAAAAGAACCTTCTGAATCAGAAGCTTCTTCTTCTCCTTCCATACTACAAAATCCTCCAAGTGGTATCATTCGTATTGAATATTTTGTTTCTTTTCCTTGCTTTTGCCAAATGACTTTTCCAAATCCTATTGCAAATTCGTTTACTTTGACTTTGCAAAGTTTAGCCACTATACAGTGGCCTCCTTCATGAATTAATATTAAAAATCCTAATAAAAATATTATTTTCAATGCATTTATCAAAAAACTTATCAAATTTTATTTCCTCCTATATACACATATAGTTATCTACTTTCGCCATTATCCTTTTTCATATCAGGCTTTTTTTTTAATATTACCTCCATATAGTCTTTCATTAATTCTAATACTATATTTTTTTCTTCAACACTTGCATCTCTACTTACCATAGAATCTAGCACTTCTTTAATTCTTGACTGTAAAGTTGGAACAACTCTATCATATTCTTCTTCTCTAGATTCTAATACTGCAGATTTAGCACTTTTATAGCCAAACCTTCTAGTATATTTAGATACAGCCTTTTTACCGTTTAAAGCCTTTTCTATTTTTTCTTTTTTTGAAGGATTATGCATAGAATATATAGTTATAGGTTCATCTGGTGTTTCTCCTCTAGCTAATATTTCTAGAACATCGTATTTTCCTGTTTGTTCTATATATTCTATTGTATTTGGCATTCCAGCATATGTTTGATTATGATGATCAGGTGTTACTAATCTTCCCCATCCTTTAGTTCTTACCTGTCCCTCATATCTTTCTAAAATTGACATTCTACTTTCTAATCCACATGTTGCAATTCCTCTTACAACTACAGTATATCCTAAGTCTTGTAATTCAGTAATTGATTCATCTGCAATTCTATTGTTTTTCATTGTTCCTTCAAAAATTATATTATATCTTTCTCTACGCAATTCTTCAAAAAGCCTACTAGTCCAAGTATTACTTTCTTGGTCCGTTATAATAGTATACATGTCTGGATATAGTCGTGCTATTTCTTCGCTTTGAGGATGAAAAGGTTTTATTTCATCACTATTAATTATTATAACATTTTCATCCATAAACATTTTTGTTGAATAACCTATTATTCCACTTTTTCCAGCTCCTGTTTGCCCTCCAATAATAACTGCTATTGGATTTTCTACTGGAATTTTTCCACCTGTATATATTCTTTTTATTGTTTGATAGTATTGTTCATGTTCAGCATCTGTCAATTTATATTTTCTTAAAATTTCTTCTTTTTCCATCCTATTCACCTTTTATTTCTTTACCATATACATTTATTATTTTTTCTATTATTTCTTTATCGCCTTGATACATTTTGGTCTTTTCCTTAAGCAATTCTTTCAATTTTTCTTCTGAATTATCTTCTCTAGACGTTTTTGCTATCTTGGCTGCCATTATTTCTACTGCTATTTCTAATTTTGTATTTGCATTCATTTTTATCAATCCTATATTTCTATATTTAGATTTTTTATTGGTTATATCTATAAACCTCTATATTAAAGTTAATAATATATATGCAAATGGTGCTAAAAACATTAAGCTGTCAATTCTATCTAACATTCCTCCATGTCCAGGAATTAAATTACTATAATCTTTTATATCAACATATCTTTTGATGCTTGACGCAGCAAAATCTCCAACTTGACCTACAACACTCAATATTGCTGTTGCAATAATTACTAAAACATATGAATAACTCAAATTTAAAATTGAATTAATTGCAAATGTATATATTAAAGCAATTACAACCGCTCCAACAATTCCAGCAATACATCCTTCAATTGACTTTTTAGGGCTTACTTGACTAAATTTATGTTTTCCAAATCTTTTTCCAATAAGATATGCAAAAATATCTGTTCCCCATGCTGCTATTATTGCATACCATATTAATACTCTACCATTTTCCAAACCTCTAGACAAAGCTAAAAATATGATACAACCAATAACATAAGCCATTCCAAAAAAAGTATATGCTATATCTTTAAAATTTATTTTCATATTTGTAATTATTACATGTAAGAATAATATTAACATAATTGTAGGAATTGCTATTAGCAATACACTTTGCATTATTTCGGCTGGAATATTCTCTGGAATTATATGTACAAATGCAATTGACAGACATGATAAATATCCTATCCAACGTACAGGTTTTGACTCTTTTGAAACAGCATTAAAATATTCTTGCATTCCTAACATTGCTACAAGTGCTAAAAATATATCTACTACATATTTATTTCCCAACGTTAATATTATTACTACTAATGGAAATCCTAGTAATGCTGATGTTACTCTTTTTATATCCATGCTTTATACCTCTTCTTCTGCTAAATTTTTAGTTTGCACCAAATTTTCTAGTTCTCTTTTGATATTCTATTATCGCTTCATCTAAGTCTTGTTCAGTAAAATCTGGCCAATTTTTGTCAACAAATAATAATTCTGAATATACTACTTGCCATGGTAAAAAATTACTTAGTCTTAACTCTCCACTTGTTCTAATAACCAAATCTGGATCTGGTTGCCCAGCAGTATATAAATTATCTGAAATCATCTTTTCATTTATATCTTCAACATCTATTTTATTTTCTTTTACTTGGTTTACTATATTTTTTACTGCTTTTACTATTTCATCTCTTCCACCATAATTTAGTGCTATATTAAATGTTACTCCTGTATTATTCTTAGTTCTTTCCATGCAGTTTATAATACTTTTTTGCATACCTTGTGAAAGTGCTGTGATATCTCCAAGGATTTTTACTTTTATATTTTCTGAATCTGCTCTTTTACTATAATCATCTAAATAACTTTGTAGCAACATCATTAATGCACTTACTTCTTCTTCTGTTCTTTTCCAGTTTTCTGTTGAAAATGCATAAACAGTTATATATTCTAATCCAATTTTATTTGCATATCTTACTATTTTTTCTAGTGTTTTTGCTCCTGCTTTATGTCCAAAACTTGCTGGCTTTCCTTGTGCTCTTGCCCACCTTCTATTTCCATCCATTATGATAGCAATATGTTTTGGCATATTTTCTTTATTAAATTCCATTGTTTTCTCCTTGCTATACACTCATTATTTCTGTTTCTTTATCTGCTAAAATATTATCAATTTCTTCAATGTTTTTATCTGTTATTTTTTGAATTTCTGTTTCAGCTACTTTTAATTCATCTTCTGTTATTTCACTATCTTTTTGTTTAGCTTTTGCTTCATCAATTCCATCTCTTCTAATTGCTCTTATAGAAACTTTTGCTTCTTCAGCAATTTTTCTTACTTCTTTTACTAATTCTTTTCTTCTCTCTTCATTTAATTCAGGAAAAGCTAGTCTTATTACTTTTCCATCATTATTTGGATTAATTCCGATATCTGATGCTAAAATTGCTTTTTCAATATCTTTTAATACACTCATATCCCATGGTTGAATTACTATCAACCTAGCTTCTGGCACTGAAATTCCTGCCATTTGATTGATTGGAGTTGGTACTCCATAATAATCTACTTTTACTTTATTTAATATTGCTGGATTTGCTCTTCCAGCTCTTATTTCTGATAATTTTTCTTGGAATGCTCCAATTGATTTTTCCATTCTTTGTTTTAAATTTGTATAATCCATAATCTTTCTCTCCTTTTTCTTATGATACTATTGTACCTATTTTTTCTCCTTTTACAGCCCTTACTATATTCTCTGGGTCTGCTATTCCAAATACTAATAATGGAATATTATTATCTCTACACATTGCTGTAGCTGTTGAATCCATAACTTTTAAATCTTTATTTAATACATCTAAATATGATATTTCTTCAAATCTGATTGCATCTTTTTGTATTTTTGGATCTGCTGAATATACTGCATCTATTGCCTTTCCTAATAATATAATGTCTGCTTTTATTTCTGTTGCTCTTAATACTGCTGCTGTATCTGTTGTAAAATATGGATGTCCTGTACCACATGCAAATATTACAACTCTTCCTCTATTTAAATGTTTTTCTGCTTTTCTTTGTATAAATGGCTCAGCAATTTCTCTCATTTCTATTGCTGTTTGAACTCTTGAGTGAATTCCTCTTGCTTCTAACGCATCTTGCAATGCTAATCCATTCATTGCTGTTGCAAGCATTCCCATGTAGTCTGCTGTTGTTCTTTCCATTTGAAGTCCTTGTCTTCCTCTCCAGAAGTTTCCTCCTCCAACTACTATTGCAACTTGAACCCCCATTTCTACTACTTCTTTAATTTTGTCACATATGCTTCCTACTACTTCAGGATTTACTCCTGTTTTTTGGTCTCCCGCTAAAGCTTCTCCACTTAATTTTAAAAGCACCCTTTTATACTTTGCTTCTGACATTTTGTTATCAATCCTTTCTTTGTAATATTATTATATTACTTTTTTATCATTGCTATTCTATCATACTTTTCTTAAAAAGAGTAGTACTTTATTAAAATTTTATTAATTTGTAAAAAATAAGGCGACTACTCATTCTGTAGTCGCTTTATTCTATATTTCTAAAATTTTCTTTGCTCTATCAACATCTTCTTGATTTCCATCTCTTACACCTTCTAAAGGATATTTTAATCCAAGTTTTTCCCATTTGTATTTTCCCATACTGTGATATGGTAAAATTTGAACTTTTTCTACTGTTTTCAATGTTGAAAGAAAATCTTTTAATCTTAATAAATCTTGTTCATCATCTGTGTATCCTGGAACTAAAACTTGTCTTATCCACATTTTAATATTATTGTCACTTAAATATCTTGCAAATTCTAATTCTTTTTTATTAGAAACTCCTACAAGATCTTTGCATTTTTCATCATCAATATGTTTGATGTCTAGCAATACTAAATCTGTGTATTTTAAGACTTCTTTTATTCCATCTGTTAGTGCTACCATTCCAGAAGTATCTATACAGGTTGATATTCCTTCTTCTTTTAATTTTTTAAATAATTCTAATACAAAATTGTATTGCAATAAAGGTTCTCCACCTGTTACTGTTACTCCTCCGCCTGATGGTATTATATAATTTTTGTATCTATTTATTTTTTCTACAATTTCATCTACTGACTTATACTCCCCGCCATTCATGTCCCATGTATCTCTGTTATGACAATATTTACATTGTAGATGACATCCTTGTAAAAACAATACAAATCTTATTCCTGGTCCATCAACTGTTCCAAAGCTTTCTATTGAATGTACTTTAGCATAATATCTCAAATCTTTTTCCATTATATCCTCTCATGAATTGTTCTATTTATAACATCTAATTGTTGTTCTCTTGTTAATTTTGTAAAGTGTACTGCATATCCTGAAACTCTGATTGTAAGTTGTGGGTATTTTTCTGGATGTTCCATTGCATCTTCTAGTAATGCTCTATCAAATACGTTTACATTGATATGATGTCCTGTTTCTGCAAAATATCCATCTAGCATACTTACTAAATTACTTACTTTTGTTTCTTCATCTTGCCCTAATGTTGATGGTGTAATAGCAAATGTAAATGAAATTCCATCTTCTGAATCTTCAAATGGTAATTTTGCAATTGAATTCATTACTGCTAATGCTCCATTTACATCTCTACCATGTAATGGATTTGCTCCTGGTCCAAATGGTGCTCCTGCACGTCTTCCATCTGGTGTATTTCCTGTTGCTTTTCCATATACAACATTTGATGTGATTGTTAAGATTGATAATGTGTGTTTTGAGTCTCTATATGTTGGATGTTTCTTTAATTTATTTAAGAATCTTCTAACAACTTCAACTGCAATGTTATCAACTCTATCATCATCATTACCAAATTGAGGATATTCTCCTTCTATTTGATAATCTACTGCTAATCCAGTTTCATCTCTAATTACTTTTACTTTTGCATATTTGATTGCTGAAAGTGAATCTGCAACTACTGATAAACCCGCAACTCCACATGCCATTGTTCTGATTATATCTTTATCATGTAAAGCCATTTCTATTGCTTCATATGAATATTTATCATGCATATAGTGTATTGCATTTAATGCTTTTATATATATTTTTGCAACATAATCCATCATTTGGTCAAATTTTTCTATTACTTCATCATAGTCTAAGTATTCTGATGTGATTGGTGCAAATTTTGGTGTTACTTGTTTTCCTGTTTTTTCATCTCTACCACCATTTATTGCGTATAATAATGTTTTGGCTAAGTTTGCTCTTGCTCCGAAGAATTGCATTTGTTTTCCTATTTTCATAGGTGATACACAACATGCTATTCCATAGTCATCTCCAAGTGTTGCTCTCATTACATCATCATTTTCATATTGAATTGAAGATGTTTTGATTGATAAGTTTGCCGTATAACGTTTAAATCCTTCTGGTAATCTTGTTGACCATAGAACTGTTAAGTTTGGTTCTGGTGCTGGACCTAAGTTTTCTAATGTGTGTAATACTCTGTATGAATTTTTTGTAACTAATGTTCTACCATCTATTCCCATTCCCCCAATGCTTTCTGTTACCCATACTGGGTCTCCGCTGAATAATTCATTATATTCTGGTGTTCTTAAGAATCTTACTAATCTTAATTTCATTACAAAATGATCCATTAATTCTTGTGCTTGTTCTTCTGTTAATGTTCCATTTTTCATATCTCTTTCTATATATATATCTAAAAATGTTGAAGTTCTACCAATACTCATTGCAGCACCATTTTGGTCTTTTACTGATCCTAAGTATCCAAAATATAACCATTGAATTGCTTCTTTAGCATTTCCAGCTGGTCTAGCTATATCAAATCCATATTTTGCTGCCATTACTTTTAATTCATTTAATGCTTTTATTTGTTCTGCAATTTCTTCTCTTTCTCTAATTACTTTTTCTGAGAAATCATCTACATCTAGTATTTCTAATTCTTCTTTTTTCTCTGCGATTAATGCATCTACACCATATAGTGCAACTCTTCTGTAATCACCTATAATTCTTCCTCTTCCATATCCATCTGGAAGTCCTGTTATTAAATGTGAGCTTCTTGCTGCTCTTATATCTGGAGTATATACATCAAATACACCATCATTATGTGTTTTTCTTACTGTATGGAAAATTCTATCTGTTTCTGGGTCAACTTCTCTATCATATGCTTCACATGATTTTTCTACAATTCTGATTCCTCCAAATGGCATAATTGCTCTTTTTAAAGGCGCATCTGTTTGTAGACCTACAATTTCTTCTAGATCTTTATCTATATATCCTGCATCATGTGCTGATACTGTTGATACTGTTTTTGTATCAATATCTAAAACTCCACCTTTTGCATCATGTTCTTTTTTGTATAATTCTAAAACCTCATTCCATAATTTTTTAGTTTTTTCTGTTGTTCCTGCTAAAAAGCTTGAATCTCCAACATAAGGTGTGTAATTTTTTTGTATAAAGTCTCTTACATTAATTTGTCTTTTCCATTCACCTTTTTCAAACCCTTTCCATTGCTCAAAATCCATCATATTTATTCACATTCCTTTCTCTTGTATATTATTAACACTTTAGTTATTTTTATTATGCTTTTCTATTTGCAATTATATTAATAATATTATTAATTGTCAACGATTTTATGAATATCATTTTTAAGACTATGAAATTTTTTTTGCTATTATTTTAGAGCTTTTCATATAATATTTATTTTATAAAAAAAATATCCTGTTATAATAGTTAAGTCCTAGACAATGTTCAGTTGTATGTAACTACTTTTTATTGCATCTAAAGGAGGAACGTAAAATGAAAGGCTTTGATTACAACAGATTCTTTGTGGCCGCTGAAAATGGTGAGAATGCTCTTCTCACTCATATGCTTTCTGAAGGCTATAATGTCCACGCTAATAATGATTTGGCACTTCGGTGTGCTTCTGAAAATGGAAAAATTGAAACTGTTAAATTATTATTAAAAAAAGGAGCATTTATTAATGCTCTTGACTCTGCTTCACTTCGGTGGGCTGCCTATTATGGAGAAACTGAAGTTGTAGATTTTCTTATTAAAAGTGGTGCAGATCTTCATGCATGTGCTGATTCGGCTCTTTGCAATGCAATTGTTTGCAATCATTATGAAACCGTTCAATGCATCTTATCTCATAGTAATACCACTTATTCTTCTAACAGCTACCCTGTAAGGTTAGCTAAAAAGAAATCTCACATCAATATCATTCAGCTTTTTACGTTGGAAACTGCATAAGTAGTTGAGACCCAGTTCACAATGAGCTGGGTTCATATTTTTATTAATATGTCGAATTCTGTCGACAAGTTGTTCGATATTTTTTTACGAAATACTTGAAAACTTTTTAATCTTATGTTAATATGTTTACATACTAAATTTTTAGTTCGATTATAGAATTTTTAATCTATATTTTTATGTTATTTTATAATTTTTTCAAAGAATTACAAATCACCATTTAACACAACATATATTTATTTGCGCGCGATAAATATTTATTAAATACGCTAAAAATTTAGATATATCATGCAAAGAAAGGATTTTTTATGAAAGTGAAAAAAATAATTAGTATTTTATTAATCGTACTAATTCTTTTAAATATGCTTCAAACAACAGTTAAAGCTGTTAATCTAGATGAAGCATATATAGAAGATTTAGGTCAATGTGAAAGACATTTACAATATTGGAAAGAAAGTGACAATATATGGAGTTATATTATCACAACAATGGTAGGATATAGAATTAATGGAACACTGCATTATGCATATTGTATGCAAAGAGAAAGACCCGGTGTTGGAAGTCATGAAAACTATTCTGTAAAAATATCAGAAATGCTAAATAATGAGGTTATATGGAGAGGCATAATTAATGGATTTCCTTACAAAAGTCCTGCTGAATTAGGTGTAGAAAATGAAGAAGATGCTTTTGTAGCAACAAAACAAGCAATTTATTGTGTTATCTATGATTGGGATGCTTCCGCTCGCTATCGTGGTGTAGATGAAAGAGGTTGGAAAATTACTAATGCTATAATAAATATTGTACAAGAAGCAAGAACAGGAACCTCGAAACCAAATGATTCCAATGTTTTAAAAATCAACAAAGTTGGAGAATTATCTAAAGTCTCTAATAACTTTTATTCTCAAGAATTCTCTGTAAATAGCACTGTAGAAATGAGTAATTACACTATTGAAAAACTCGAAAATTTACCTCAAGGAAGCTTTTCTGCAGATTCAAATAATAATCCCAAATCAACATTTTCAGCTAATGAACACTTTAAAATACTTATCCCTACTCAAAATATTTTAGAAAATTTTACAGGGAAAATTAAAATAAATACTACTGTAAAAACTTATCCAGTTTTCTACGGTTCAAGTTATGATAGTAATTTACAAGATTATGCTCTTACTTATGATTCATTTAATACTATTGGAGAAGAAATATCATTTGATGTAAATGCTCATAAATCTGGTATTAAACTATTAAAAAAAGATTCAGAAACCTCTTTACCTATCTCTAATGTAGAATTTAATTTTAAATATTCTGATGGAACAAATATCGGAAATTATAAAACAGATAAAAATGGTATTATTAATATCTCAAATCTATTACCAGGAAAAGTTATTGTAACAGAAATTAAAACTCAGTCTCAATATGTACTAGATTCTAGCAAAAAAGAATTAACTTTAAAGTACAACGAAAATGCTGAACTTGAAATCACAAATGAAAAAATCAAAGGAAAAATAAAAATTATAAAAACTAGTGAAGATGATAATTTAATTACAGGTGATAAAGCAGGTACTCCTTTAAAAAATGTAGAATTCAAAATCTATGATTCAAATGGTAAATTAGTAGATACAATCTCAACTGATTCAAAAGGAATTGCAATTACAAAAGCTTTACCCAAAGGTTCTTATTCTATAAAAGAAACTAAAACACAAACTTCTTACGTTTTAAATTCATCTAAATTCACAGCAGAAATTTCAAATAATGGACAAATTGTAGAAGTTCAAATAAAAAATAAATCTCAAACTCCCCCACCTCCTGTCGAGGAACCAAAAGTTGAAAAGCCAAAAATAGAAGAACCTAAAATTGAAGAACCTCCAAAATTACCTGTAACAGGTTATTAAAATAAGTCTTGATTTTTTTCAAAATTGAATATATAATTTGAAAAGTTCAAATTGAAAGGATGAAATCATGGATAAAATTATTAATAAGATTGCAGAAGAATTAAATGTAAAAAACACTCAAGTAGAAAACGCAGTGAAATTGATTGATGAAGGAAATACTATTCCATTTATCGCTCGTTATAGAAAAGAAGCTACTGGTGGACTAAGTGATGAAATTTTAAGAGACTTAGGCGAAAGATTAACTTACTTAAGAAATTTAGAAACACGTAAAGAAGAAATTATAAAATCAATAGATGAACAAGGAAAACTAACAGATGAATTAACTATAGGAATAGCATCTGCAGAAACTCTTGCAGAAGTTGAAGATTTATACAGACCATTTAAGCAAAAGAAAAAAACAAGAGCAACTGTTGCAAAAGCCAAAGGATTAGAGCCTTTAGCTGATATAATAATTGCACAAGAAGAAAAAGAAGATATTAATGAAATTGCAAAACAATATATTAACATAGATAGTCTATCTGAAGAAGATAAGAAAAATAAAGATAAAGTTGTAGCATCTGCAGAAGATGCAATTCAAGGAGCTTTGGATATAATTGCAGAAAATATTTCTGATAATGCTAAATATAGAAAATATATCAAAAAAATCTGTTACCGTGAAGGAACAATCGTAACAAAAGCTTCAAAGCCTGACGAAAAGTCTAATTATGAAATGTATTATGATTTTACAGAATTAGTACACAAACTTCCAAGTCATAGAATTTTAGCAATTAACAGAGGCGAAGATGAAGAATTTTTAAAAGTTTCTATTGAGAAACCTGTTGAAAAAATTCTATATTATATTCAAAGAGATATAATAAAAGGTAAAACACAATTTACTGAAATGCTTACAAATACAATTGAAGATGCATTCACAAGATTAATTGAACCTTCTGTTGACAGAGAAATTCGTTCAGATTTAACTGAAAAAGCTGAAGAAAAAGCTATAAAAGTATTTGGACAAAATGCAAAACAATTATTACTAGGTGCTCCTATAAAAGGAAAAACTGTAATGGGATTTGATCCAGCTTATAGAACTGGTTGTAAAATTGCTGTAATTGATGAAACTGGAAAAGTTTTAGATATTGCAACAGTATACCCTACAGCACCACAAAATGATGTTGAAGGAGCAAAGAAAACTTTATTAGATTTAATAAACAAAGATCATGTAGATATGATTGCAATTGGAAATGGTACAGCATCTCGTGAATCTGAAATGTTTGTTTCTGACATGATAAAAGAGGTTAAATATGATATTTGTTATGTAATTGTTAGTGAAGCTGGTGCCTCTGTATATTCTGCTTCAAAACTTGCAACAGAAGAATACCCAGATATAAATGTATCTATAAGAGGTGCAATATCAATTGCACGTAGATTACAAGACCCACTTGCAGAATTAGTAAAAATCGACCCTAAAGCTATTGGTGTTGGTCAATATCAACACGATGTTAATCAAAAGAAATTATCAGAAAGCTTAACAGGTGTTGTTGAAGACAGTGTAAACAAAGTTGGTGTTGATGTAAATACTGCTACCCCTTCCCTACTTTCTTATGTTTCTGGTATTAATAATACAATTGCTAAAAATATTGTAAAATATAGAGATGAAAATGGTAAATTAAAAGAACGAAAAGAATTATTAAAAGTTCCAAAGCTTGGAAAAGTAGCTTATGAGCAATGTGCAGGATTTATTAGAATTCCTGATGGAAAAAATCCATTAGAAAATACAGCAGTTCACCCAGAAAGCTATGAGCAAACAGAAAAATTATTAGAATTATTAGGATTTAAAATAGCAGACTTAAAAAATAAAGATAACTTAAATTCTTTAAGAGAAAATTTAAAATCTGTTAATGTCGAAGAAACTGCTAAAAAACTTGAAATTGGTGAAATGACTTTAGCAGATATAATATCAGAATTATCAAAACCAGGTCGTGACCCAAGAGAAGATATGCCAAAGCCTGTTCTTCGTAGTGATGTTCTAAAATTTGAAGATTTAACAGAAGGAATGGTTCTTACAGGTACTGTTCGTAATGTTATAGATTTTGGTGCATTTGTTGATATTGGTGTAAAATATGATGGACTTGTTCATATTTCTGAGATGAGTGATTCTTATGTAAAATCTCCATCTGAAATAGTTTCTGTTGGTGATATCGTAAAAGTTAAAGTTATAAAGATTGACCAAGAGCGTAAAAAAGTTGGACTTTCTATGAAAATATAATAAAAGACTGGATTTAGTTATAACCTAAATCCAGTCTTTTTTTATTCACTAAGATATTTTTCTTGGATATCTTTTATTTTATCATAATCATTATTTAGTATATCAAGAAATACTTCTGCTATTTGAGGGTCAAATTGAGTTCCTTCACATCTTTTAATTTCTTCTTTTACATGTTCAATATCAATAGGACCTCTATAGCTTCTTCTACTTGTCATTGCATCAAATGTATCTGCAACAGCAGCAATTCTAGCTATATATGGTATTTCCTCGCCTTTTAATCTTGATGGATATCCATTTCCATCATATCTTTCATGATGATGTTTTACAATAGGAATTATATCTTTAAATATTTCAGCTGAACCTAAAATATGTGCTCCTATTGAGGGATGATTTTTTATTTGTGAATATTCATCATCCGAAAGTTTATCAGGTTTTAATAATATACTATCTGGAATTCCTATTTTTCCAATATCATGGAAAAGTCCACCAATTCTTAATGTTTTTATTTGGTCTTCTGGTAATCCTAATTTTTCACCAATTAAAACAGAATATTCTGAAACTCTATCTGAATGTCCTCTTGTATATGTATCTTTAGCTTCTACTGTATATCTCAATGTTTGAACCATATCTAAATATGCTTTTTCTAACTTTTCATTTGATTCTGAAAGTTCTTCATTTATTCTTTTTATTTCATCCATTTGTTTTACTGATTTTATTCCAGACTCAACTAATAGAAGTAATTGATCGAATTTATCACTCTTCTCACAATACCCTTGTATATCTAATCTTTTGATTGTCTCAAGTGGTGGAGCCATATCCTTGTGCCCTGTTAATAATAGAATATACAATTCTTTATTAAACTTTCTGATTTCTTCTACAACCTCATCTCCATGTAATGGTGTCATCATAAAGTCTAGCAACATTAAATCAAAATGTTCCATTTTTACTCTTTCTATTGCTTCAACTGGGTCTAATACACCTTCAAACTCATATTCTGAATTATCAAAAAGCACTGTTAATGAGTCTAATATTCCACTTTCGTCATCTACTCCAATTATCCTATATTTTCTTTCTCCATTTAATTGATTTTGTAATGCTTTTCTCATTAATTACCTCTACCCCTTCTAGTAATAATTAATTTTACCTAGATTATAATAGTTTATTAAATAAAAATCAAGGCTTTTTATTTAATTTATTATATATAACTTATTATACTTATTTTGCCTAAAATTTTATCATTCTAATTGTTTCTTTTAGTCTTATTAACAATACTAAAAATCAGATTTATATTGCATTTTTATTACAATATTATTTCTTTTATATTACATTTTAATTTTTTGTTTGATTTTTCAAATTCCGACTGATATACTAAAATTATATGGAGGATTATATGGAAGATTTAAAAGATGTTGTCGAAGAACCAAATCAAATTAACCCTTCTGAAGAAATAAACTCGGAAGAAGAAATAAAAAAAACAAAAGAAGCAACAGCAATGGTCGAATACAAAGAAGTAGACGAACCTTGTGTCGCCTTAACTATTATTGGAGAAAACCGCCTTACAGATGCTGAAGTCTTTGTTAGACGTGGATTCCGTTTTTCTTTAAAAGCTTTTTTCTCCACTATTGTTCTTACTATTATGAATATGTTTATTTAAGCTTTTTTTCAATCCAATTATAAACATATTCATATATTTCTTTTTTACATTTTTCATGTAATATATCATGTCTTAATTTTGGATATAATTTTATTTCTACATCTTTCATTCCTATGTTTTGAAATTTATGATAAGCTTTTATTACTCCTTTTCCCTTTTCAACAACTGGATCTTCATCTCCAGATATAAATAGAATTGGTGTATCTAAATTCATTTTTTTCAAATTTTTAATTTCAGATGTAAATTTCATACCACTTAACATTTCTCTAAACAATCCTGCAGAAAGATTTCCACCTCTCATTGGGTCTGCAATATATTCATCTAATCCTTCATTATCTGAGCATAACCAATCATAATCTGTTCTATTTGGTGCAAAAAACTTATTATATGTGTCAAATGTTAATTTTTTTATCATTGGACTAGTATGATTTTCTCCAACTTTTTTAGCTTCTTTATTTGCAATAAATTTAGCTAGAGCAATTTGAACAGGTGGTGTTTCACCTGTTCCCATTATTATTGCTGCATCAATAGCTTTTGGATATTCTATTAAATATGTTCTTAGTAAAAATGAGCCTAATGAAAATCCTAACATATAATATGGCACTTCAGGAAATTTTTCTTTTATCATTTCTGTACATGTGTACATATCTTTAACAGCCCAGTCCCAGCTACCAACAGGTCCAAAATACATAGGTTCTGAATCTTTGACAATAGATTTTCCATGGCCTAAGTGGTCATTTCCAACAACCATAATTCCTTTTTCTACTAAATATTCTGCAAATTGTTCATATCTTAAAATATATTCTGTAACTCCATGTGCAATTTGTAATATTGCCTTTGGCTTTACATCTGGAATCCACTCCACTGCATGGATTTGTGTTTTTCCATCTGCAGATAAATAATAAAATTCATTTTTATTCATCTTTTGCTCCTTCTTTCTTATAAAACTATTTTTTTATTGGGATTACAATATTAAATGTTGTTCCTTTTCCCTCTTCTGTTTTATATGTAATGTCTCCTCCAAAATGAGCTTTAATATTTGAGTAAGACATATATAATCCTAATCCAGTTCCATTCTTTCCTTTTGTTGTAACCATTTCTTTAAATAATCTATCTTGAACCTCTTTTGAAAGTCCTCCTGCAAAATCTGTAATAGAAAAAATCATATTGTTCTCTTTTTGTGAAATTTCAAATTGTATATTTTGGTCATGTTTTCCATCATACGCTTGAATTGCATTTGAAATTATATTATTTACTACTTGTACCAAAACATTTACATTCCCATCTATTACTGTATTTTCATCAACTTTCATTAATATATTTAAATAAATATATGCATTTTTTAGTTCATGTTTCATCAAAATATTTACTCTTTTTACTAATTCAGAAATAGTAAATTCTTCTGAATCATCTGTTGATAATGATGCTACTGCTTGTCCTTTTACGGTTGTTATAATATCTGACATATATTCCAAATGAGCTCTTATTTTTGGAATCCATGCTTCCATATCTTTAGCTATATCATGATGATCTTGTGAATTTACAAGTGGATCATCTATTGATTCATCATATTCTTTTATTAAATTCTCTAATCCTTGTGTAGCACCAGCTATAGACATAATAGGTGTTTTTAAGTTATGTGCTATTCCACCTATTAATTGTCCTAACCCTGCAAGTCTTTCTCTTTCCATTAATATATCTTGATTATTTCTTATTGTCTCCATATCTTCTTTATGTTGTGTTATATCTTTGAATAAAAATAATGTTCCTAATGAATTATTATCTGAATTTATGGATGTTATTTCTATTCTAAAATATTTTCTTATTTCTGAAAAATGTTGTTCAAATGATACTGTTATTTCCGCTGAATTTGCTTTTTTTATTGATTTGCTAATTTTTTCTACTGTTTGACTTGATATTTTTTTCTCTTGTAAAAGTTTTATAAAATTTTTACTTCTTATATCTTCAGGTTTCAATTTAAAAATATCTAAAAATGTTTTATTAAAATCTATTATAATATTATTATCATCTAATACTACATAACCATCTGATATTCTATCAACTATTTTTTGTAAAGCTATTGGTGCAATTTTGAATAAATCAAATTTAAATATTCCAATAGTAAAACAAATTATAGTAACTGAAAATGCTATTGGAGTTGCATATATTGACATACTTATACTTCCAATACTTCCAAGCATGTTTACAATTATTGGTACCAAAGAACCTACAATAAGTAATATCGCTTGTTTTGAGAAAAATCCCGAATTTTTAATAGAATATCTTAGTAATTTTATTAATGATACTACAAAAAGCAAATATGTATAATATGTATGTACATAAAACCATGGTCCATATGTTATTGATATATTCATTGAATATTCTTTATAAAATAAATGATGAAGATCATTTGTCCAAAGTAATATTAATGATGTTATTGGTATTATAAATAATAAAATATATGACCATTTAAATTTTACCTTTCCATTTTCAAATATGATAGTCATAAAATAAAATGCAACTGGTAAAAATACAATACTTATATAATACAAATCGAAAAAGTATTTCAAATTGATATTATATTTATCAAGAAAAATTATTTGTAATATCATACAAACTAACCAAAATAACATTAAAGCAAAAATTATTATAAATATTTTTGACAAATTCTTTTTTTCTTTTGGCTTTATAAGCCTTTTTAAGAAAAATATTAATATAGCAGATACAAAAACTAATATCAAAAATACTATTGTGTCTGATGTTGACATATATTATATCCCCTTTCCTATCAATCTAATAAACTGTGTTATATATTCTTTTGAAATTATAGGCCAATTAAATCCACATTTATTTAGATATTTAATTGTAAAATCAGAATTTAATTTTATATCACTATTATAATTTAAATTATAATTATTATCAAGGTCACTCGTTATATTTTGTAATATTGTTTTTTGTTTTTCGTCTTGTAATATTTTTAATATTTCTTTTCTAAAATGATCTTCTGTAACAATTTTTAAATTATATCCAAAATCTTTTATATCTTCTATATAATCTTTTAATGTAATAAAGTTATTATTATATACATGGAATACTCTATTCTTTTTTGATGTGTTTGTCACAATTTTATATATTGCCTGAGCTGCTACATCAACAGGAGTAAATTCAAGATCACTTTTTGATAATGATTCTGGAATTATACCTAATTTCATAAATGTTGCAATCTTGGTTACAAATGCATTTTCATAAACATTTTCTTGGAAAAGCCCATCAGATATTCTTGGCATTAAATTACCTAATCGTAAAATATATGAATCTACATTTTTTGAAATTGCCTCAAAAATCTTTGTTTCCGCTTCAAATTTGCTATATGTATATACATTGTCAAGATATTGACCTATATATAATGAATTTTCTTTGAATTCTTTATTTTTTTCTGTACTATAATTTGAATTTAGTTTCTTTCCAGATACCCCTGTTGTCGAAATATGATAAAACTTCTTATTATATTTTTCGCAAAATTCAAGCATATATTTTACACTATTTACATTTGTATTATAAAAATTATCGTATTTTCCATAATGTGCAACATTTGCAGCACTATTTATTACAACATCAATATCACCTGTAACATTATTTAACACTTCAGCTGAAAGTCCAAAATTTTCTTTACATATATCTCCAAGAATAGGAATTATTCTTTTATTTATTAAGTCCTTATATTTTCCATTAAAATAATATTCTAATTTTTGTGTTATTTTTGTATTTATTGATAATCCTGGTTCATTTCTAACTATGCAATAAACTTTTCCACTTTCATTTTTTATAAACTCTTCTAAAATATGTATTCCTAAATATCCTGTTACTCCTGTAAGTAAAATATTTCTTGGATGATATTCTTTAATTTCGCTTTCTTGTATAGTATCTTTTAATATTTTCAATGTGCTTTCTGGTATTTCTTCAATTCTATTATGAACTGTCTTTTCATTGCTTAAATTTATTTTTTCTTCCATCTCACTTACTGTAGAATATTTAAAAATATCTGAATAAGAAATTTTATTTGTAATTTTTAATAATTCTACACTTAATTTCATTGCTAATAATGAATCTCCACCAAGTTCGAAAAAGTTATCATTTATCCCTATTGGTTTAACATTTAAAACATTTTCAAAAACTTTTACTAATTTTTTTTGAATTTCATTTTTTGGTGCAATATATTCTTCATTACTCATCTTAGATAAATTTTTAGGTAATGGTAGTTTTTTTCTATCTATTTTTCCATTAGGGGTATATATAAATTCTTCTAATGGAACATAGTATGTTGGAACCATATATCTAGGTAAGCTTTTAGCTAAATATTTTCTTAACTCATATACAGATATTCTTTTATTTGCTACATAATATGCAGAAATAAAATCTCTATTATTTGCATTTTGTTTTACAACAGCAACTTTTTCTATATTTGGATATTTAGCAATTAATGTTTCTATTTCTCCGAAGTTCTATTCTAAGACCTCTTATTTTTATTTGACTATCACTTCTTCCCAAACATATAATTTCTCCATTTTCCATATATTTTCCTAAGTCACCACTCTTATACATATATGCATCTTTTACAAATGGATTTTCAATAAAGCTTTTTTCTGTTAGCTCTGGATTGTTCAAATATCCTATTGCTAATCCATCTCCTGCAATATAAATTTCACCAACCACTCCAACTGGAACTGGTTTTAAACTTTTATCTAAAATGTACATTTGGTCATTATAAAATGGTTTTCCTATTGTGATAAAATCATTTTTTATTTCTGTTAATGTACAATAATATGTTTCAGTAGGTCCATATCCATCATATATAGTCATATCTCCATATTCTTTTAACTTTCTTACTAAACTTATTGGAACTTGTTCTCCTGTTAAAGTTAAATATTTTAAGTTCTTCAAATATGGCATATTTTCTATATCATTAGCAAATATTTGCATTACAGATGGAGTTGCTTGCATTGCTGTAACATTATTTTTTTCCATTAAATCATTTAACAATTTTGATGTTGTTTTTTCATTATCATTTGTTATAACAACTTTAACACCTTTTTGTAATGGTATAAGAGCTTCATATGAAAATATATCAAAACTTATTGTTGCAATTGTTGCAATTGCTTGATTTTCTGGTTTTTTTAAATATCCTACATAATCATTGCAATAGTGTGCAAAATTTACCAGAGTTCTTTGTGTTTGCATTACACCTTTAGGTTTTCCTGTTGAACCTGATGTAAAAATTATATAAAGCAAGTCTGATAGTTCATTTATATTTTCTAAGTTTTTATTTGGCAAATTATATATATCTTTGTTTTCTAAATCAATTGAAACTTTATTTTTATAATTAACCTTATCTTTCAATTTTTCACTTATAAGTAATATTGAAGCAGATGATGTTTCAAGCATATAATTAATTCTATCTTCCGGAAAGTTTGGATCTATTGGAATATATACTCCACCAGCTTTCATAACCCCTAATATTGCTACTATCATCTCTAATGACCTATTTACCATTATACCAACTGTACTTTCTCTTTTAACATTTTGCTTATTTCTTAAAAAATATGCTAAACTATTTGCTTTTTCGTTTAATTCTTTATATGTTAACATCTTATCTTCAAATACAACTGCTATTTTATTTGGTGTTTTTTCCACTTGTTCTTCAAAAAGAGTTGAAAATGTTTTTTCAGGATAATCATTTTTAGTATTATTGAAACTATATACAATCTTATTTTTTTCTTCTTCTGAAAGTATATCTACATCTTTAATTTTTGCATCTATATTATTCATAACAAAATGTATTACATTTATATAATGATTAAATAATCTGTCTATTGTTTCTTTTTTAAATAAATCTGTACGATATTCTATATTAATTGTATGCGTTTTAGGTTGCACCTCTAATGATAAATTAAATTTTGCAATATTATTGCTAATTGGTATTACTTTTATTTCTTTATCATTTATTTTTACAGCTGTTTCTTGTTTATTTTGATATGTAAACATTACATCAAATAGCGGATTTCTCAATGTATCTACATCAATTTTCAATTTTTTTACTAACATATCAAATGGATATGGTTGATATGTTAAATCTTCTAATAATTGTTCTTTTATTTTATCAAGAAATTCTTTAAAAGTTTCTTCTGGAGCTATTTTTCCTCTTAAAACTATATTGTTAACAAACATTCCAAACATTCTCTTTGTTTCATTTCTGTTTCTATTTGCCATCGGACTACCTATATTTATATCATCTTGTCCTGTATATTTATATAATAATATGAAAAAGGCTGATACAAAGAACATATATGGTGATACACCCATTTTTTTTGCATATCTCTCTATTTTTCTAAAACTTTTTTCATCTATAATGTTTGTTATCGTATTTCCATTATAACTTCTTGTACTTGGCATATTATAATCATATGGTAAATTTAATTGCATAAATTCACAATCCTTAAATTTATCTATCCAATATTTTTCTTGTACTTTTATAGAATCACTTTTATTATAATTCTCTTCCCACACTGCATAATCTTTGTATTGAATAGGAATATTTTTCAAATCTTCTCCATTATATAATCTATTAAATTCTATAACTAAATTATTTAGCGCTGTTCCATCCATTATTATATGGTGTGTGTCTAGTAATAACAATGTTTTTTGATTATCTATATAATGTAGTTCTACCCTAATCAATGGTGCTTTATCAATTTGGAATGGTTTTACAAACTTATTAACAATATTGTTAATTTCATTTTCTGTATTTTTAAATATTGGTATTGAAAATTCAACATTATCTTTTATTTTTTGAACAACCTTGCCATCTTGAATTATAAATTCAGTTCTTAATGTACTATGTCTTTTTATTATTTTTTCAAATACTTTTTGAACTTTATCTCTATCTAAAATCTCATCTGCAAGCATAGCCCAAGAAATATTGTAAACAACATTTTCTTCCCCAATCATTTTAACATTATAGTAAATTCTCTTTTGAGCTGATGATAATGGATATGTTTCTTGAATTGGTGCTTTTTCTATTTTTATTTTTGATATGTCTTCAGTTTTATTTTTTGCTATATAATCTGACATATCTTTTATTGTATAATTTGATAAAATGTCTTTTATATTTAATTGTACATTAAATTTTGATAATATCTTTGTTGATAATGTAATTGCTGTTAAAGAGTCTCCTCCAAGTTCTATTAAAGTATTATTAATTCCAACTTTATCAACTTGTAACATCTTTTCTATTATTTTTATTAATTCTTTATCAATCGCATTTCTAGGTTTTACAATTTCAAGTTCTTTTTCATCTATAACTGGATCTGGCAATGCTTTTCTATCAACTTTTCCATTTGGAGTATGTGGTAATTGATCCATTTTTACAAAATATTGTGGAACCATATATTCTGGCAATTTTGAATACAAAACTGATTTTAAAACTGATTTTATTACATGTCCTCTTTCCACATAATATGCACATAATGCATCTTTCCCTTTTACAACTTTTTTTACAACAACACAATCATGAATATTGTAAACAGATTGTATTCTTTTCTCAATTTCTTGTAGTTCTATTCTTAATCCTCTTATTTTCACTTGATTGTCGATTCTTCCATAACAAGTAATTTCTCCTTTATCATCAAAAGACCCTAAATCTCCTACTTTGTACATGATTTTTCCAGCTATAAATGGATTTGGGATAAAATTTGAATTTGTTTGTTCTTCTTTATTCATATATCCTTTTCCAACACCATCTCCAGAAATGTATAGCTCTCCTCTTGTACCTTGTGGCAATACTTTTTTATTTTTGTTTAAGATATATATTTGTGTATTATTAATAGGTGTTCCTATTGTAACTTCTTCTTGATTTGTTGCATTTCCTACTGCTGAAAATATTGTAGTCTCAGATGGTCCATATCCATTATAGATTGTTACATCTGGCACTATCTCCTTAATTTTATCTACTAATGATTTTGATAATGGTTCACCTGCTAACATTATATATTTTAAACTTTTTAAACTATCTTTATTATTCAAATTTTCTAAGTGAAATTTCATTACAGATGGTGTTGTTTGCATTATTTCAACACTATTTTCTTTTATAATTCTTTCTATTTCTGATGTCATTTTTTGACCATTTTCACTTGTTAAATATACAGTTAATCCACTTGTTAATGACATTAATGTTTCAAATGCAAATATATCAAATGAAACAGTTGTAATAGAAAGGATTTTATGATTTTTTCCATCTTTTAAATATTCAATTATGTTTTTCATTGAATTATAAAAATTGCTTAAATTTTTTTGTTTCAACATTACTCCTTTGGGTGTACCTGTCGAACCAGAGGTATATATTAAATATGATAAATCTTCTGGTTTAGAAATATTTTCTAAATTTTCTTTATGTTCTTCATATATTTTCTTGTCTTTAACATTAATAAGTTTTTTATCTGCTAAATTTCTTCTATTTTGACTTGTTAATATTATTGTTGCTTCACTATCTTCAAGCATATATTCTATTCTATCT
>OBAH01000260.1_pt1 | contig 49162 bp, 40 predicted proteins | sample 1517491 | NCBI WGS metagenome assembly OBAH01 (sample SAMN04571697, study PRJEB22368) | human gut metagenome | biome: human gut; material: stool | host: Homo sapiens | place: Luxembourg | collected 2012-08-03
TGGTTTCCCAGGAGACGAAATTCCAGTTATAAAAGGATCTTCATTAAAAGTATTAGAGAGCACATCAACAGATCCTAACGATCCTGTATATGCTCCAATGAAAGAATTAATGGATGCAGTTGATAGCTATATCCCAACACCAGAAAGACCAATAGATCAACCATTCTTAATGCCAGTTGAAGATGTATTCACAATTACAGGACGTGGAACAGTTGCAACAGGTAGAGTAGAAAGAGGAATCGTTAAAGTTTCTGATGAAGTTGAAATCATCGGTTTATCAACAGAAAGAAAGAAAACTGTTGTTACAGGTGTAGAAATGTTCAGAAAATTATTAGACCAAGCTGAAGCTGGAGATAACATTGGAACATTATTAAGAGGTATTGATAGAAAAGACATCGAAAGAGGTCAAGTACTATGTAAACCAGGAACAATTCATCCACATACAAAATTTAAATCAGAAGTATACGTTCTAACAAAAGAAGAAGGTGGACGTCATACACCATTCTTCAATGGATATAGACCACAATTCTATTTCAGAACAACAGACGTAACAGGTGTTATTGAATTACCTGCTGGAACAGAAATGGTTATGCCAGGTGATAACGTATCAATGACAATTGAATTAATCACACCTATCGCTATCGAAAAAGGATTAAGATTCGCTATTCGTGAAGGTGGTAGAACAGTTGGTTCAGGTGTTGTTGCTGACATTATCGAATAATAACTGAATTATTATATAAAAAGAAGTCAAGAAATTGGCTTCTTTTTGTTTATTTTGCATATTGCAAAAGTATTACATTAATGTTAAAAATATGTTACAAGAATACTTTTGATTGACAAAAAAAGTAATTATTGTTAATATAGTAATGTATTGTATAAAAAGTAAAATTACATAAAGTATTGCAAAAACATTATTTTTCTGGTATAATATTGAGTAGATATTGTTTTAAGGGGAGTGTAAAATGGAAAAAGAAAAAATTAATGAATTGGAGAAACAGTTAGAGGAAAGTGCAAAAAGAATGGCAGAATACAGAAGAGAAGGTTTGTTTGAACAAGAGTTAGATGAACATCAAACATATAATGAAATTATTAAGCAAATTAATGATTTAAATGAAAAACTAGAAAAAATTTCAAGAGAAGAGCAAATTACAAAGTTAGAAAAGAAATTAGAGGAAAGTGCAAAAAAAATAGCAGAATATAGAAGAGAAGGTTTTCTTGAACAAGAAGCAGAAGAACATCAAACATATAATGAAATCATTAAGCAAATTAATGATTTAAAAAAACAAGAAAAGCCAGAAGGTAGTATTATTATTGAAGAACAAGATAGAAAAGGACAAGCCAAACCAAAAGAAACAGAAAAACCTAAAAAGCCAGAAGGTAGTATTATTTTTGAAGAACAAGATAGAAAAGGACAAGTAAAACCAAAAGAAACAGAAAAACCTAAAAAGCCAGAAGGTAGTATTATTTTTGAAGAGCCAGATAGAAAAGAACAAGAAAAACCAGAAGAAAAAGAATTAGGGGATTTAAGTATAGAGGAACCAAACAACAAGAATTTGCCAATAAGAAGCTTCTGGGAAATATATAATGATACTTGCACAGAACATGTTGGAAGTATAGCTAATGCAATAAATAAGTTAGCACATATGCAAACAATAACATATTTTTTCAATAAAAATGAGGATACTGTTCATAAAATATTAAATATTATACCTACACCATTTAAAATTATATTAAAAGGAGTAGCTATAATACCTAATGCTATAATGGGAACTGATGAAAAAATTCAAGCAATGAGAGAAAATATTGAAGATTTAAGCCAAGAAGATTTTGAAGTTTTAGTCCAAAAACCTGAAGATGTAAATCAAATGTTTAATAAAAAAGTTAAAGACAGTTTTGACAGAGATTATCTAGATACACAATTTATGAAACAATATAAAGTAAACAATGCTTATCTAGATGTAGTTAAAGAAAGATTAGATAGAGAAAGAGGGGCAGCAATCGAATATTATAATGAACAAGCAACACTATCACTTGATAGACTTAAAGAATTAGAAGAAATTGGTATAGAAAATTTAACACCTGCACAAAAACAAGAATATTTCTTAGAAAAAACAACATATGACAGCTGTGTAAGTGAAGGTAAAAAATGTGCAAAAGAAATAACAGATTTTGAAGAAGGCGCTAAGAAAAAATCTAGTGCACATAGAAATATTTCAGGATGGCTTTTAGCAAAATTTAACCCAGATAACAGAGAGGAAAATTCTCAAATGGCTGAATTATCAAAAGCTAGAAGAAAAATGGGTGAAATAGGAAATGATTTACAAGTAAATAGTCTTTCTGTAAAAATGGAAGAATTAGCTGAAGAAAATACTAAGACGGTTCAATTTGGTAGAAATGAAAATAACATTCTAGATATTGGAAAGAACTCTAAAAAATCTCCAATAGAAATTATAAATAGAGGAGAACAAACTAAAGGTAGATTGTTATTGACTAATATAATGAGTGTTAGTGCATTAATGGGATTATACAAACAAGTGAAAAATATAGTTTCAAATAGAGAATTGGTGGCAAGACATAATCAACATTTAACAAGTGTAAATAGTAAAAATTCAAATATATCTGTTGAAGGCAAAGTTAAGATTTCAGATTCAGCAGATGCTCCAGAAGTTGAAAATGTCATATCAAAACAAACTGTAGAAGCCGGACTAAATAGAGCTGAAAGGGGAAATCTAGACGGTAATAATTGGAATTTGGGAACACCATACCATCAAGCTGATGTACAGGCACATGCAGATGCTGCGCAAGTGGCAGAAAAAGCAGATGGATTGATGAAACAAGGTAAAAATTTAGAAGCACTAAAAAGTGCAACTGGATATTATTCTCAAGTACAAAATGGAACTAGAGCAAATATATCAAATTATATGTCAGTACACCCAGAGCATGATTATACAGCATTTTCATTTGGAGATACTGCTAATATGGATAAAGTATATGAATTTTTTGCAAATGGTACAATAGGTTACCAAACTAATATAACTGGAACAATGGCAGAAATGATGGGTAAACTAAAAGAAGGACTAGACTTAAATGGAGTACTTTTTGCAACAGCAACATCTTTATATAATGCTCAAAGAGAAGGAACTAAGAACATAAGAAATAGAGTGAAAGTAGGAGTAGATGTTACACATCAAAGAGATGATGATAGTGAAGGAGAAAATCTTGAAAGAGAGGAATATGCTGGAGATGCAGAAAATATTTCTAGAAGAGAAGGATATGGTGTTGGTACAGCAACAACTATGGCTGGAAATATGCAGGCTAGTAATTCAGCAATGCGCGTAAGTGGAGATGTAGCTACTACTGATAGTCCAGTAATGCGCGCAAGTGGATATGTAGCTACTACTGATAGCCCAGTAATGCGCGCAAGTGGATATGCAGCTACTACTGATAGCACAACAATGCGCACAAGTAGAGATGTAACTAATGCTTGTAAAACAATGGGTGTAATGGAAAATTCCCCTATTAATGATGCAACTGAGGTAGAGGCAAATGTATATGGACCTGATTATGATGAAACAACAGACGTGCTTACAGGTGCAAGTAAATATTTTAAAAATTTGGTACATGGAGTAGGACATAAAATTGGAAGAAAAAAAGATAAAGACGATGATGAATTAATGCAAGATTAAATAAAAGTATGTAAGGAGAGATACAAATGACTTATAAAGCAAGGATAAAATTTGATAATGCAGAATGGTTAGTAATGGATAGTGTTGAATTTGAAGGAACAAAGTATTACTATATAATTGAAGATATATCTGAAAAATTGAATAATCTAGAAAAACTAGAAGATTATGAAGGAAAATTTACAATGGAATTTATTTATCAAGTTCCAGATGGAGATTATTGTAATGTAACTGATCAAAATTTAATAGATATATTGTTAGCAATGGTTGGAAAAAAATTGTTGTTGAGTAAGAAAGATTTCGAATAATAATTATATAAAGTTAAAAAATGAGAGGACGTTTAAATACAATTCCTCTCATTTTATATTTGTTATATAAATGTAATGAAAAAGTAATACTATTGTAATCTTTTTTGAAAAAATATAATGTATAATATTATTGTAATAGTATGTTGAAATTTATAGAAAATTGACTTTTTTTACATAATATGTTACAATTAATAATAGTTGATTAAAAATATGTATTAGGAAGGAAAAGGTATTAATATGACAATAACAGAAATGTATAATAATAATGCAGAAATAAAAGAATTAGACGAAAATATAGAAAATCACAATGCTGTGATAGCCTCTGAAAGAACAGTTGGAGAAGACTATTTTACCCAATTAAAAGAAATGAAGGAAAAACGTGAAAATATGTCTATTATAAGTGAAGAACAAATAGACCAAAAAGTTGCTGAATACGAGAAAAAGGTAGAAGAATTCGAAAAAAACAATAATAGAATGAAGGAATTAGCTGAGTTAATTGAGACACATAATTCAGTAATAGCAAGTGGAAGACCTGTTACAGAGGAATATTTCGAACAAATAAATGAATATAAAAAAGAATTATCAGAAATGGAAGAAGTGCCAGAGAATAAAATCGTGGCATATAAAAGAGAATTAGCAGTAGCATATAAAGAAAGAATTAATACAGCACCTGAAAAAAATAGAAAATATGACGAAGTAAAAGAAAATATTGATAACAAAAGGGCAATGTTTGCATCTGGAAGAATTGTTGGAGAAAAATATGGAGAAAATTTAGAACATTCTGAAAAACAATTTTCTAATATGAAAAGAATTTCTGATGCAGATATAGAAAAATGGGAAAAACTTATTGCAGAAGTAGATAAAGAAGATAAAAAAGTAGAGCAATTAAAAGAACTTATTGATACTCAACAATCATTTATTGTTTCTGGAGCAATTAGTGGAACAAATGTTATAAAAAAACAAGACGAACTAAAAAAAGAATTAAAAGAAAAGACAAAGACAGTAAAAGATTTTGAAGAAAAAGATGAAATGAATGTTAATAGAGATGTTGACTTAAAGGAAATGACAAATAATATTAGAGAAGCTATAGAGAATGCTGAAAAAAACGAAAACTTAGAGCAAAAACAGTTACCAGCTATAATAAAAAAAGAAAATATATTATCTAGATTTGGTTCAAAGATTTCAGATGTATTTAAAAAGATTGGTAGCAAAATTACTGGATTATTTTCAAAGAGAGAAGCTAAAAATAGTGAAGAAGAATTAGATGATGTTGAAGTAGATGATACTGCAAAGGCATTTAGAGATGAAATGAAAAATGCAGCAGGAGAATTAAGAGATGATGATTTTAAAGTAACTCTTACACCTGAACGTACACAAACACAAGTACAAGATAAAGGAGAGACAAGATAATAATTTTGAAAAGAAACACAATTTAAAAGTGTTTCTTTTTTTGATAAAACTATTGCAATTTTAAGAAAACAATAATAAAATAGAAACATCATGAATAAGAATGAATAAAACACAAGGAATCAAACAGGAAAGGAAATGAGACAATGAATATATTACTAGATGCAATGGGAGGAGATAATGCACCAGATGCCAATATAAAAGGTGCATTAAAGGCAATAAATCAAATACAAGCTGATATAACATTAATAGGTAAAGAAGAAGTAATAAGACAAAAAATCAAAGAATTTACTGGAAAAGAAATGGAAGAAGTATCTCCAAGATTTAAAATAAAAAATGCAACAGAAACAATAGAAATGGAAGATCAACCAACAATGGCAATAAAACATAAAAAAGATTCTTCTATGGTAGTTGGATTCAAAATGCTAAAAGAAGGAGAAGGAGATGTGTTTATTTCTGCAGGAAATTCTGGTGCATTACTTGCAGGAGCAACACTATTAGTAGGAAGAATAAAAGGAATAGATAGACCAGCATTAGCAGGAATATTACCTGCTTATAAAAGCCAATTACTATTAATAGATTCTGGTTCAAATACAAATTGCAAACCAATAAATTTATTACAATTTGCGCAGATGTCTACAATTTATTTAAGAAATACATTTGGAATAGAACATCCAGCGATAGGTTTATTAAATATAGGAACAGAAGAAACAAAGGGAAATGAATTAGTAAAAGAAAGCTATCAATTACTAAAAGAAAAATCTAAAGAATTAGATATAAATTTTGTTGGAAATGTAGAAGGTAGAGATGCATTTTCTGGAAAAATTGATGCTATTGTAACAGATGGATTTACTGGAAATGTATTTTTGAAAGCAGTAGAAGGTTTAGGAAAATTTGTAAAAAGAACATTATCAGAAAGTTTAACACAGAATTTATTATCAAAAATAGCTGCTGTACCATGTTTGCCAGCAATAAATAGATTTAAGAAAACAATGGATTACAAATCATATGGGGGAGCTTTATTCTTAGGAGTAAAGAAACCAGTTGTAAAAGCTCATGGAAGTAGTGATGAAAAATTATTTGAATTTACAATTAAACAAGCAGAAAAATTTGTTGAAAATAAAGCTGTTGAGCGTATGATAGAAGAGTTTGAAAAATAAAACCTGAATGGGTAGTACAAAAAATAAAAAATATTTTAAATATGCTTGACAAAAATAATAACATATAATATAAATGTTACAGATAATATTTGAATCAATAAATGAAAGATATCATTTAGCACATGAGAGGAGGTGAACTTGTAATGAGTTCAGAAGAAGTTTTTGAAAAAGTAAAAGGTATAATTGTAGAGCAATTAGGTGTTGCTGATACAGCTGTTACAATGGAAGCATCTTTTATAGATGATTTAGGAGCTGATTCATTAGATATAGTAGAATTAGTTATGGCATTGGAAGAAGAATTTGATATTGAAATTCCAGATGCTGATGCAGAAAAAGTTGTTACAGTAGGAGATGTAGTAGACTACATAAAAGAAAATGTATAAAATAAAAGGAGAACGAATATATTCGTTCTTTTATTATGCCTTTAAACGGAAAGATTTTATTAAAAAAACTTGAAAAAATCTTAAAATAGTATATAATATAGCTATATAAAAATCGGAGGCAAAAATGGAAAAATTAGAGGAAAATATTGGATACACATTTAAAAACAAAGAACTACTAAAAAAAGCATTAACACATACATCTTATGCTTATGAACATAATTTAGAAAGTAATGAAAAATTAGAATTTTTAGGAGACAGTATTTTAGAGTTTATTTCAAGCTCATATTTATATAACAATTATTTGAACTTAAAAGAAGGAGAAATGACTAAAGTCAGAGCAACAGTAGTATGTGAAAAGAGTTTGTATAAAGTTGCACAAATGCATAATTTTAGTGATTTTTTATATTTAGGAAAATCAGAAAAAGTATCAAATAAAGAAGTAAGACCAGCAATTATGGCAGATAGTGTAGAGGCAGTAATTGCTGCAATATATTTGGATGGTGGATTAGAACCAGCAAAGAAATTTATTATAGAAAATTTAAAAGATGAGATAGAACTTGCAAGTAAACATGTAGGACAAAAAGATTATAAAACAGTATTACAAGAAAAATTGCAAATACATGGAGATGTAGAAATAAAATATACAATTTTAAAAGAAATTGGTCCAGATCATGATAAAACATTTGAAGCACAAGTAGAATGTAATCATAAAAAATTAGCAATAGGGGTAGGAAAATCAAAAAAACAGGCAGAGATGGAGGCTGCAAGAAAAGCTTTAGAAAATATAAAATAAACGGAGGTGAGTGTTGTGAAAAAACAATATGTAATTCCAGTGTTTGTGCCACATTTGGGTTGCCCAAATGATTGTATATTTTGCAATCAAAGGTCAATAAGTGGACAGCAAAAAATGATGACAGGTGAAGATGTAAGAAATACTATAGATTTTTATTTGGATAATATAAAGGATAAAGAAGCGAAAAAAGAGGTTGCTTTTTTTGGTGGAAGTTTTACAGGTATAGAAGAAGAAAAGCAAGAAGAATTTTTAAAAATTGCGTATGAATATATTAAACAAGGAAAAGTAAATAGTATTAGAATATCAACAAGACCAGATTATATCAATAAAAAAATATTAAAGAGATTAAAAAAATATAAAGTTGAAACAATAGAATTAGGTGTTCAATCAGCAAGTGATTATATTTTAAAAAGAGCTAACAGAGGACATACATTTGAAGATGTAAAAAAAGCTTCAAAAATGATAAGATGGTATGGCTTTAAGCTTGGACACCAAATGATGGTTGGGTTGCCAGAAAGCACTAGAATTGATGAGATAAATACTGCTAAGGAGTTAATAAAATTGAAACCAAAAATGGTAAGAATTTACCCAGTGTTAGTTATAAAAAATACAAAATTGGAAAAAGAATTCTTAGAAGAAAAGTATACCCCTTTAACTGTTGTGCAAGCAGTAGAAATATGTAAAGAATTAGTAAGCATGTTTAATAAAAATGGAATAGAAGTTATTAGAGTTGGATTGCAAAATACAGATGAGATAACAGATCCTAATATAGAAGGAAGTGAAGTTGTAGCAGGACCATATCATCCAGCATTTAGACAATTAGTAGAATCTGGATTATGGTATGATGCTATTGTAACAAAAATAAAGCAATTAAATGTAAAAGTAAAAAAGGTTCAAGTAACAATTAATCCACAAGATGTTAATAATGTAATTGGGCATAAGAGAGAAAATGTTGAAAAATTAAAAGATATGTATACACTAGACATGATAGTTAAACAAGATGAGAAAGTAAAACCTGGAAAATTAGAATTAGAAATTTTAGAAAAATATCCAGAATTTTTAGAAGATTATAAATGAAGGAGAGAAAATTATGGAAAAAAGTAAAAAAATAACTAATATATTATTGGTAGTGATAGTAATTTTGGTGATTGTAGGATGTGTTTTAGCATATTTTTATTTTACTAAAGATAAAACAAAGCCAATTATAAATCCAGAAGAAAGAAGCACAATTCAGAATCAAGAGAAGATATTTACAGTAGAAAATTATCCTAAAATAGATGGTTCAACAGCAACATTGCCTCTTGCAGAAGCATTTAAAGCTAATTTTACAGGAATAGATATAAAAGATGTAGATGTAACACATTCAAAAACTCATAATGCATATGTTAATTTAATAAATGGAAATACTGATTTAATATTAGTTACATATCCATCAGAAGATGAACAAAAATTAGCAAAAGAAAAAAATGTTGAATTAGAAATTGTACCAATAGTAAAGGAGGCATTTGTATTTTTTGTTAATAAAAATAACCCAATAGATAACTTGACATTAACACAAGTTCAAAATATTTATACTGGACAAATTAAAAATTGGAGAGATTTAGGTGGAGATAACCAAAGAATAATTGCTTTTCAAAGACCAGAAAATTCAGGAAGTCAATCAGGAATGCTATCTCTTGTAATGAAAGGAAAAAAGATGATGACTCCTGTAACAGAAACCTTGGCACAGACGATGTCAGATATTATTGATGTTATTTCAGACTACGATAATGGAAAATATGCAATAGGATATTCATATTATTATTATGCTAATACTATGTATTCTAAAGATTCAATAAAATTGTTATCAATAGATGGAGTTGTTCCAACATATGAAAATATTAGAACAGGATTATATGGAATTCAAACAGCGTATTATGCAGTTATAAGAAAAGATGAACCAAGCGATAGTTCTGCACGTAAATTATTGGATGCAATGAAATCTGAGAGAGGACAAAGTGTAGCAAAGGAGGCTGGATATGTTCAAAACTACTAAAGCCAAAGTGATAGCTGTAGTAATCTTTTGTATGATTTGTATTTCAATAACAGTAGGGTTGATTTTATATAAAAATATAGAAATAGATGACGATAAAGAAGTTGAACCAAAAGACGAACCAACAAATATTATCACTAAAGATGTTTCTGGTATAGATAAAAAAGGAACATATAATCAAAATGATTTAAAACTAGAAGAAAAAAGGATAACAAGAGAAAAGGCAGAAATTACATATTTTGAAATATATGGATTAAAAAATAAAATAATACAAGATTCTATTAATGATGAAGTAAGAGAAACAGCCTTAAATTATTATAAAGAAGATATCAAGGATTTAAATGAAGTTATTAATGTGTCTGTACGAATGAATAAAATGGCCAATTATTCGAATGTATTATCAATAGAATTATATTATGTAGCTAAAAAGGATGACAATGGAGATGGTTTATATGATGGATTCAAGGGTTTAAATTATGATTTAACAACAGGTGAGAAAATATCATTTGAAAAAATATTTACATCAGATGCACCAATGCAAGATATATTAAGGCAATCAGCATATTACAGTTTTGTTGAAAATGGTGAATTGGAAATGAATTTAGCTGGAGACTTAATTGTAAATGATTATAATGATATTGAGGATAAGGTTATTGAATTTTTGGATCTTTATAAAAATAAAAAGATAAAAGAATTTAGTTTTTCACCAAGTAAGATATATGTTTATTTAAAAGATTCAAAAATACTTGAAATAGATATGGAAAAATATGCAGATTATATAGCTATTTATAATCGATATCTAACAAAAGAATCTATATTTGAAGAAAGCGGAATAGGTCTTAAAAATTTATTTACATTAACAGATAGATACCCTGAAATCAATACTTATACCAATTATCAAAAAGAAAGTAACTATTTTATAGATGTTTCAATACAAGATTATACTGAAAACGATGAAATTAGTAAAAAAATTATTCAAGATAAAATTGAGGGTATAGAAGCAGAGATAAATAGGGCAAAAACAAATGCGGCTAAAGATCCAAATAGTTTTTATGTAGTAAATTATCATATTAGTTTATTTGATAGAACTGACTTAATAGATGGAGTAAAATTGATAAGTTGTTCAGAAGCAGGAAATTCATATGAAATGACAGTACATGATTTTGAAGAAATAATAGAACAAGAAATTAGAGATTATATAAAGCGTGAATCAAATAGTGGTGCTGTTCCAGACTATGTATATGATTTTTCTAAAACATTAAAAATCGAACCTCAAACCATATTAGAATATTATAATACACAAACTGGTGAAAAAGTTGTGATTTAAATAGTATAAAAAGCCTTTATATTACAAATAATTGTAATATGGAGGCTTTTTATGAGCAGAGAAAAAATAAAGAAGATAATTATTGAATTTCTTGGTACAATTGTTGGCTCTGCAGTAATGGCATTTGGTGTATCATCATTTTTATTACCAAATCAATTATCTTCTGGTGGATTTTCGGGTGTTGCAACAATTACGTATTATTTATTAAACATTCCTATGGGATTAATGATTATGATATTGAATGTGCCTTTATTTATATTGGCTGGATATAAGATAGGAAGAGAATTTTTTATAAAGTCATTAATAGGAACAGTAAGTTTATCAGTATTTATTGATATATTTGATAGATATCCAGCGGTTACTACAGACAGATTTTTGGCATGCATATATGGTGGTGCTATAATTGGAATTGGAACAGCAATAATATTAAGAGTTGGAGCTTCTACTGGTGGTACTGAACTGATTGCTAATATTATAAAAGTGTATAACCCTTATATCTCTATGAGTAGTTATTTAGCGGTAATAGATATTATTATTATAGCATTAAATGTAATATTCTTTAAACATATAGAAATTGGTTTATATTCAGCAATAGCAATATATTTATATGGACAGATGATTGATATTATATTTGAAGGAGTTTATTATACTAAATTGATGTTTATTATTTCTGACAGAAATGAAGAGATTGCTAAAGAGATAACGACTGATGTAAAAAGAGGTGTTACTGGATTGTATGGAAAGGGTATGTTTAAAGAAAAAGATAAATTAGTTTTAATATGTGCTGCATCGAGAGGTGATATATCTAAAATTAAAGATATAGCTAAAAAGATTGATGGAAAATGTTTTATAATTATTGCAAATGCAAGGGAAGTTCTAGGAAAGGGATTTAAAGAAGGATAAAAAACGGAAAATTAAATTTTCCGCTTTTTGTTTAGGTTCTAGTAATAAGAATACTAGAAGTTACATTTATATTGGGATTTACTTCAATAACAGCTGATTTAAGTTTTTCCGGCCAATTAAATTTTTCCCATTCTTGATTTGTAGAAAAATGAGAGAGAGCTTTATTTGAAAAACAGTCAATATCTATTCCATAATTTTTTAACTTAGCAAAATAGTCTTTATATGAATTTTTTAAATAATCTGTGGCAGTATAAGAAAATGTTTTTAAAACTTCATTATTATCATAATCAAGATTATCTTCTAATGTTATTATAGATGCTTTTAAATTAAGATCTATATAAATGTAGGGAATATCATCTTTGATTTCAACATAAATTTTTGATTTTCTGGTTGGAACTAAAGATAATTCTATTTTTTCTTTATTCATGCTTGGATATGGATTATTAATTGAAATTATGCAAGTTTTTATTTCATTTTTTAATAATAAATGACACATTGTTTCAAGTGCATTTAATTTTCCACACATTTTATCGTCATCAAATACTGCAATACCAATATTTTCAGTGCCACGTTTTCCTTGTATTGAACTTGTTCCGGCAGTAAGTTCTTCTGAATTTGTTATGGTATTAGAAACATTTACATTTTCAGATTGAGAAGAGGTTTCTAAAGAACCTGAACTACTAGAGTCATTAGAACTATTAGAGTTTTCTGAATCTCCTTCATTAGAGCTTTCACTTGACGTTTTTTCAGTTCTATTATTAGCATTAAGTCCGCCTAAAATAGCTGTTCCATCACAATTTGATTTTGATAAAGTATTAAAAAATTCTCCTACTGTAATATTAGAAAAGTAACCAGTGAACTTATTTGTAAGTGAAAAAGTATCATAATAATTTGTAGTTAATTTTTCAAGATTTGGTTTAATATTTTTTAAATATTCATAAGCATTACAGTTACTAATTATTAAATTTGTTGTTGGTCTAAATTTTCCATTGTTTAAGAGACTGTAAATTTGAGATGATATTCCATTTTTTGCAAATTCTTCTGAAAAAACTACAAGATTACAATGTGAAAGATTAATTTCTTTACCAATATAGCTATTTAAAAGGTTTATTCCGCTAAAAATCGAATCAGCTTCTCCAGAAACTAATACAATATTGTTAGAGTCTTCGGAAGAACTATTTTGTGATGAAAAGGCACTAGAATTTGTAAATTGAAGTGAAATTTTCATTTTTGCTTTTTCGCCTTTATCAATTCCTATGGCAAGAACATAAGCTAAATTAGACATATTTTGATATGAGTAAGAACTTGAAAAAGCACCTATAAAAATGGTTAAAGTAATTACAAATGCAATTATTGCTATAGTATTTTTACTTATTTTAGCCACCTCCTCATAGTTATTTTTAGTGATTTCTTAATTATAGAAAGAAGCAAAACTAAAAAGCTGATACCAATTACTAAAATAAAGAAAACATATTTATACATGATATTTAAATAGTATATTGAAATTGTGTAATTTTTAGGTAACATACCAATAATTAAAACAGCAATTCCTAAAATTAAAATAAATAATGTATCTTTTTTTGCACTTATCAGTTTTCTTAAGATATTTCCTGAAAATTTTAAATTGATACTTAAAAAACTCACAAAGGCTATAATCCATATAAGAAAATATAATGAATCTAGTCTTCTAAAAAAAGAACCAAATTCAATATATTTTGTAACTGTATATAAAGGCATTAATTCATCTGTCCTAGATAAGCTGCTAAACATGAAAAGTATCATTGCAAGACTTATTAATAAAAATATACAGGAGAAAACAATAGCATTAATTGATATTTTTTTAATTTGTTTTGAATCTTTTAACAATGGTGGCATAAAGTATATATATGCGATTGCTTGAAAGGCAAACATATTGCATAAGCCAGAAACAAATGTTGTAAATAATCCATTTCCCCAGATTGGATATACTTTTTCAATATCATAATATGGAGTATCTGCAAAAAATAAAAATAATATACTTATTATAATAATTGGAAAAAATATAGAAACGCTTCTATAAATAGCGTTATGCTTCATACAAGAAGAAACAACAGCACCAATAATAAGTAATAACATTATATAGAATATTTTGGTTAAAGGGTAATATATGATTTGCAGATATGAAGCAAAAAGATATAATAATAGTCCACTAAAAATCAAAAAATATGCAACATAAGCAACTCCTATAATCCATTTTAGAATACGTCCACCAAGGTAATTTGATATATCTAATAAATCGAATGTGGGAAACTTGTTTAGAAAATAGCAAATAACACAAGTAAATATAATTGTAATAATTCCAAGATAAAGTATATTAATTAAAGAAGCAGAAGATGTTGTTTCTATTATAGATTTAGTTATATTTAAAACTATATGAGTGAAAGTGATTGTTACTAATAAAGCCACAGCTTCTTTATTGCCGATTTTTGTATTATCCATATAAGATCCTCCTTACTAAGAAAAAAATATTCCTACATATTATTTACAAATATGTAGGAAATATACAAATTAACTATATATTAAATTTAAAAATAGTAAATGCAAAAAATATATATGCATATCTAAGAAATTTCTTTTGACATAAGTGAGAACTGCAATATTCATGAAAAGATTTTAAAGCACTCATTTTATCAGTAATTGTAATAACAAAACTTTCTTTATATTTAGGAAATTGAAAGAATGTTACAGGCCACATATGTTTTAAAATTATATCTTGTTCTTTTTCAGTTAAATCACAAATTTTTTTGGCATTTTTTAAAGCAATTTTTGGATGTTCAAATGCATGCCAACCATTTAAATCTTTATAAGAATGTCTCCAATCATATAAAAATAAATCATGTAAAATTCCTGCTCTAGCAGCTGCTTTATAATCTAAGTTAAATTTCTTGCAAAATAGGTAAGACCAATATGCAACTTCTATACAGTGATCATAACATGAAGTATCATAATGTTGCCTATAATTCTTCATTTGCAACACTGTTGGATTATTTATTAAATCTTTAACAATTATATAGAATTCTCTAAGTTCTTTTGTATCCATACTCATACCTCTCTTATCTTATTATACCATATTATATAATGGAATGGAATATGTGTGTTGACTTTTTTTATACCACAATATATAATTTATTTTAGTTATGGAGGAAATATGAGTTTAAGAATAATATATGGTAGAGCTGGAACAGGAAAAAGTGAATATTGTTACAGAGAAATTGCAGAAAAAATAAAAGCTGATAATCAAATATTGATAATAACACCAGAACAATTTTCATTTACAGCAGAGAAAAAATTAATGGAAGCAATTGATGCAAATGCAGTATTTAATGCAGAAGTAGTAACTTTAAGTAGAATGGCATATAGGGTAATAAATGAAATCGGTGGGAGAACTGAAACGAATTTAAGTAAATGCGGAAAAGCGATGTTAATTTATTCTATTTTAAATAACAATAAAAAAGAATTAAAATTGATAGGAAAAAATGATGAAAATGTTGATATGCTTGATACAGCTATTACTGAGTTTAAGAAGCATGGAATATCTATTGAGCAATTAAAACAAGAAATAGATAAGCAAGAAGATATATATTTAAAAAATAAATTAACAGATTTGAGTTTAGTGTACGAAGGATTTGAAAATCAGTTATCAGGAAAATATATAGATGAAACAGATTTGTTGACAATATTGGCAGAAAATATTGAAAATACAGATATGTTTAATAATCAATATATTTATATAGACGAATTTGCAGGATTCACGAAACAAGAATATCAAATAATAGAAAAATTAATTTTAGTAGCAAATCAAGTAACAGTAACTATTTGCATAGATGAATTAAATATACCTAAAAATCCAAATACAGATATATTTTATTCAAATGAAAATACAGTAAATAAATTATTCGAAATAGCTCAAAATTGTGGCACAAAAGTTGAAGAAATTAAATTAGAAAATAAGTATAGATTTAAAAGTAATGAATTAAAACATTTAGAAGAAAATCTATATGAAAATAGACCATGTAAATATACAAATAAGGTGGAAAATATAAAATTATTTTTAGCTAAAAATCAATATTCAGAAATAGAAGAAGTAGCTAAAAATATATTAAAATTAGTAAGAGATAATGGATATAGATATAAAGATATATCAATAATAACTAAAAATATATCTAATTATTCAAGCTTAGCTAGAGCAATTTTTGATAAATATGATATTCCAATATTTATTGATGAAAACAGAGATTTAAATCAAAACATAATAATTCAATATATACTTTCTGTTTTAGAAATATTTACGAAGAATTGGTCTTATGAATCAGTATTTAATTATATAAAAACAGGATTTTCTAATATAGAAGAAGACGAAATATTTAAATTAGAAAAATATTGTCTAAAATGGGGAATTAAGCAGAATAAATGGAAAAAAGAATTCACATATGGAAAGTATGAAGAAAAAGATAAAACAGAAATTGAAAGATTAGAAAGAATTAGAAAAGACATTGTCAATCCGCTTATGAAATTGAAATCAGATATTGATAATGATAAAACAGCAGAAGGAATATCAAAATCAATTTATAAGTTTTTGGTAGAAGAAAATATTGCAGAAAAAATAAATAAGAAAATAGAGGAACTAGAAAAAGTTGGACAAGTTGATTTAGTAAAAGAATATCAGAGTAGTTTACAAACCATTTTGGATATTTTAGATGAAATTGTTTTAGTATTCAGTGATGACAAAATGACAATCGACAAATATGCTCAGATATTAAAAGTTGGATTTAAGAATAGTAATTTAACAAAGATTCCAGGAACCCAAGACCAAGTAATAATGGGAGATGTAGATAGGTCAAGAAGTCATAAAGTAAAAGCAATATTTATTATAGGATTAAATGATGGAGAATTCCCAAGTGTGCATAAAGACGAAGGATTTTTGAATGATTTAGATAGAGAAACTTTAAAACAGGATGGAATTGAGTTAGCTAAGGGAACTATTGAAAATTTATATGAAGATAATTTTAATATTTATAAAGCATTTTCAACAGCAGAAGAAAAACTATATTTATTATATTCATCATCAGATGTTCAAGGAAAAGCATTAAGACCATCAATGTTAATAAATAAAATCAAAAAAATATATCCAATGTTACAAGAAGAAAGTGATGTAATAGAAACTAAGGCTGAAGTATTAAATAAGAAAACAACATATGATGAATTAATAATTCAATTAAGCAAGCTGAAAGAACAAGATGAAATTGATAAAGTTTGGTATTATGTATATGATTATTACAAAAAAGATACTGAATGGAATACAAAATTAGAACAAAATTTAAAGGGCTTAAATTATACTAATATTCCAGAAAAAATTGAGCAAACTAATATTGATAAATTATATGGGAATACACTAGTTACAAGTATTTCAAAATTAGAAAGATATAGAAGTTGTCCATTTTCTTATTATTTACAATATGGTTTAAAAATTAAACCAGAAGAAGAACTAAAAATTCAAACATTAAATACAGGAACTTTTATACATGAGATTATAGATGAGTTTTTTGAAGCTGTGAGAGAAGCGGGAATAAAATTAGCAGAAATCACTGATGAACAATTAGCAGAAATAATAAATAAAATTATAGATGAAAAATTGAAGCAAAGTCAGAATTATATATTTACATCAACAGCAAAATATAGAGCATTAGTAGTGAGATTGAAAAAGATAATTCAAAAAGCTTTGAAATACATTATAGGCACACTTGTACAAAGTAGATTTGAAGTATTAGGAACAGAAGTAGAATTTGGAGAAAAGGGAAAATATAAGCCAATCAGATTAACATTAGAAGATGGAAAAAGAATAGAGATAATAGGAAAAATAGATAGAATTGATACAGCACAAAGTGAAGATGGACGATATTTAAGAATTATAGATTATAAATCATCAGCCAAAAATATAGATTTAAATGAAGTATATGCAGGATTACAAATTCAGTTACTAACCTATTTAGATGCAGCTTGTAAAGAAGAAGATTTAATGCCAGCAGGTGTGTTATATTTTAGTATGTTAGAGCAAATGATAAAAGCAGATAAGAGGATGGAACAAGAAGAAATTGAAGAAAAAATTCGTGCAAATTTCAAGATGAAAGGTCTAATACTAGCAGATGTTAATGTGGTAAAATTACATGATAAGAAATTAGAAAAAGGTAGTTCAGCACTTGTTCCTGCATATATAGACAAAGAAGGAAATTTGAGTGAGAAAAAGACAAGTGGAGTAACTGCTGAACAGTTTGAAGAATTACAAAAATATATGTATATTGTAATAAAGCAAATATCTAGAGAAATACTTGGAGGAAACATAGATTTAAAACCATATTATAAAGATAAGAAAACACCATGTAAATATTGTGATTACAAAAGTGTTTGTGGATTCAATATGGGTGGTTGTGAAAATAACTATAATTATATTGATAAAAAAAGCAAAGAAGAAATTTTGGCAAAAATAAAAAAATGCGAGGGAAAATAGAATATGAAAGATTTATCAAATGAGAATATTGTACATGTTAAAAAAGATGGTATAGAATATTTACAATTTAGAAAATTGTTAGAATATGATGATATAATAAAACATGCATATGGAATAGGGTTAGACAGAAATTATAGAACATCTAGAGATAAAGTAGATGACGAAAAATACAAGAAAGCACTTAATGACTATGATGAATTATGTTCTGCAATAGGAATAGATTATAAAAATTGTGTAAAACCAACTCAGAAACATACTAAAACAGTTAAAAATGTGGTTCATAAAATTAATATAGAAGAACCAGATTTTGGAGTAGAAGAATATAAAAATACAGATGGTTTAATAACAGATAAAAAGAATATTGTTCTAGGAACAACTAATGCAGATTGTATATTATTACTGTTTTTTGATCCAGTAAAAAGAGTAATTGCTAATGTGCATTCAGGATGGAGAGGAACATTGCAAAGAATATCAGTAGAAGCGGTTAGAAAAATGCAAGCAGATTATGGATGCAAGGCAGAAAACATTATTTGCTGTATATGTCCAAGTATTAGAAAATGCCATTTTTTAGTGCATAAAGATGTACAAGAACCATTTTATAATGAATTTAAAGATTTAAAAGAAATAGATGAAATAATAGTTCCAGTGCCAGGAGAAGACAGATGGTCTATTGATACAGTTAAAATAAATGAAGTAATTCTAAGAAAAGCAGGAATGCAACAAGAAAATATAATAGATTGCGGAATTTGTAGTGTATGTAATTCAGATTTGATTCATTCATTTAGAGTGGAAAAAGAAGGCTATGGTCTTGGAACAGCAGTGATAGAGTTGTGCTAAACATGCGAAAATGGGGTCGGTCCCTTTTTTCGCATGTTAAAAAAAGGACCGACCCCATTTTCGCATTTTCGCATGTTTACATATATATGAGAGGTGAAATATGATAATACCAGAAAAATTAAATAAAGGAGATGTTATTGGAGTTGTTGCACCATCAAGTCCAATAATAGGAGATAATATAGAAGAAATAGAAAGAGCAAAAAGCATTATAGAAAATTTAGGATTCAAAGTTAAATTTTCAAAGAATTTGTTTTCTAATACAAATGGTTATAGCAGTACAGCTAAAGAAAAAGCTGAAGACATAAATGAGATGTTTTCAGACAAAGCAGTTAAAATGATATGGTGTGCAAAAGGTGGAAATAATAGTAATTCTACATTTGAATATTTAGATTTTGAAAATATAAAAAGAAATCCAAAAATAATTTGTGGATATAGTGATATTACATCATTAACTAATATTATTACTGCTAAAACAGGGTTAGTTACATTTAGTTCAACAAATTTTAAGACTGTTGCAACAGATGAAACTGATTATAGTTTGAAAGAAGTTTTGAAAAGATTTGTTGAAAAAAGTCTAGAATTAGGAAATAAAAATGAATGTTATGATACAATAAGAAGTGGAATAGCTGAAGGAGAATTAATAGGCGGAAACTTAAATTTGACAAGTGGTTTAGTAGCTGGAAAATATTCTATTGATTTTACAGATAAAATTTTATTTTTGGAAGAATTAGGATTTGAAACTGAACCGGCAGGAGCAAGTAATTTTTTATATTATATGAAGCAAAATGGAGTATTTGAAAAAGTAAAAGGAATCTGGCTTGGAAATTATACACATGAAAGTGGAATAAAATTAGAAAAAATATTACTTGATACAATAGGAGATGAATTTAAAGGTCCTATTATTCATTCAGAAAATTTTGGACATATAGAAAATAAAACAGTAATTCCAATTGGAACAAGAGCAAGAATTGATACAAATCAAGAGGTGAAGATAAAATTATTAGAAAAATGCGTAAAATAGTCAAAAAGTATTGACATATCATAAAAATATGATATAATATTTAGCGTAAAAAACACATAAAGAGGAGTCTAAATGGAAGTGCCTTGAAACCAAAGGAATTGAGGTCCAGATAGATTAAGATACTTTATGGAAGTTATAACAAAAGGGAGGAAAAGAAAATGGCAGTAGTTGCAATGAAACAATTACTAGAAGCTGGTGTGCACTTTGGACATCAAACAAGAAGATGGGATCCAAGAATGGCTGAATACATATTCCAAGCTAGAAATGGTATTCACATCATCGATTTACAAAAGGCTTCAAAGAAAATTGATGAAGCATATGAATTCATCAAAGAACAAGTAGAAGAAGGAAAAACAGTTCTATTTGTAGGAACAAAAAAACAAGCTCAAGAATGTATGAAAGAAGCAGCAATCAAGAGTGGAATGTTCTATGTAGATCAAAGATGGTTAGGAGGAATGCTAACAAACTTTGATACAATTCAAAAAAGAATTCAAAGATTAAAAGATCTTGAAACAATGGAACAAGATGGTACATTTGATGTATTACCTAAAAAAGAAGTAATAATACTAAAAAAAGAAATGGAAAAACTAGAAAAGAACCTTGGTGGAATCAAAGAAATGGACAAATTACCAGGAGTTATATTCTTAGTAGATCCTAAAAAAGAAAGAATAGCTATATTAGAAGCTAAAAAATTAGGAATTCCAACAGTAGGAATTGTAGATACAAACTGCAATCCAGAAGATTTAGATTACCCAATTCCAGGAAATGACGACGCTATAAGAGCTGTTAAATTAATAGCAGATGTTATGGCAAATGCAGTTATTGAAGGAAAACAAGGTGAAAGCTTTGAAACAGCAGAAGAACAAGATGTAACAGAAGAAGCAGAAACAATGGAACAAGTTGTTGCTGAAGCTGAAGAAAAAGTTGAAGAATAATAGAAATGTTAAAATAAAAGAGTGGGGCTCTAACTGCTCAACTCTTTTTTTAAATAAAGAGGAGGAATGTAAAAATGGTTACAGCCGCATTAGTTAAAGAGCTTAGAGAAAAAACAGGTGCAGGAATGATGGACTGCAAAAAAGTATTAACAGAAACAGATGGAGATTTAGAAAAAGCATCTGAACTTTTACGTGAAAGAGGAATAGCAAAAGCTGCTAAAAAATCAGGAAGAGTAGCAGCAGAAGGACTTGTAGAAGCATATATATCAGAGGATGGAAAAGTTGGAGCAATAGTAGAAGTTAACTCAGAAACAGATTTCGTTGGAAAAAATGAAGAATTTAAAGCATTTGTAATGGATGTTGCAAAACAAGTAGTAAAAAATAACCCAGCAACAGTTGAAGATTTATTAGCAGAACCTTCAATAGCAGAAGAAGGAAAAACAGTACAAGAAGTATTAGTTGGAAAAATTGCTACAATTGGTGAAAACATCACAATCAGAAGATTTGCAAGATTTGAAACAACAGATGGTTTAATTGAAAAATATATTCACGGAGATGGAAAAATTGCAGTTTTAGTTAACATGAAAAATGGAAACAAAGAATTAGCAAAAGATATCTGTATGCAAATTGCAGCAGCAAGACCTGAATATGTAAGCAGAGAACAAGTTCCAGCTGAAAGATTAGAAAAAGAAAAAGAAATCTTAAAAGCTCAAACAATGAATGAAGGTAAACCAGAAGCTATTGCTGAAAAAATCGTTATGGGAAGAATTAATAAATTCTATGAAGAAATTTGTTTAGTTGATCAAGAATTTGTTAAAGATTCAAGCATGAAGGTTTCTCAAGTATTAAAAGATGCTTCAGTAGTAGAATTTGCTAGATTTGAAAAAGGTGAAGGAATCGAGAAAAAAGAAGAAAACTTTGCTGAAGAAGTTATGAAACAATTACAATAAAAAATCAGAGAATTAGATATAATCTAGTTCTCTTTTATTTTTGCTTTATTTTTAAAATAAAGTATGTTATAATACAAGCGAGGAGAAAAAATTATGAAATTAATATCATGGAATGTAAATGGAATAAGAGCATGTATAACAAAAGGATTTAAAGAATTTTTTGAAGCAATTGATGCAGATATATTTTGTTTGCAAGAAACAAAATGTCAGCCTGGACAAGTTGAATTAGAATTTGATGGATATAAAAGTTACTGGAATAGTGCAGAAAGAAAAGGATATTCAGGAACAGCAATATTTACAAAAAAAGAACCATTAAAAGTAAGTTATGGAATCGGAATTGAAGAACATGACAAAGAAGGAAGAGTAATAACACTAGAATTCGAAAAATTCTATATGGTAACAATTTATACCCCAAATGCAAAAAGAGAATTAGAAAGATTAGATTACAGAATGGTTTGGGAAGATGAAGTAAGAAAATATTTATTAAAATTAAATGAAACTAAACCAGTAATAATGTGTGGAGACTTAAATGTAGCACATGAAGAAATTGACTTGAAAAATCCAAAAACAAATAGAGGAAATGCAGGATTCACTGATGAAGAAAGAGGAAAAATGACAGAACTACTAGAGGCAGGTTTTGTAGATAGTTTTAGATATTTATACCCAGATAAGACTGATAGTTATAGCTGGTGGTCATATATGGGACATGCAAGAGAAAAAAATGTAGGATGGAGAATTGATTATTTTATAACTTCAAAAGATATAGAAAAAAATATTAAAGAAGCAACAATTTATCCAGATATATTTGGAAGTGATCATTGTCCAGTAGGACTAGAAATAGAATTATAGGAGGAAATATATGAACGAAATAAAGAAAAATCTTTCAAAGTGGATGTACTGGTTTTTATTAGCTGTTTCAGTTATTTTAGTATATAAATTTTTAGATAATTTTACTCAAATAGGAAATGCAATAAAAAGTTTTTTTGATACAATTGCACCATTTTTAGCAGGAGCATTATTAGCATATTTGTTATATATACCAGCATCAAGAATAGAGAAAAAAATCGAAAAATCAAAAAGAAAATTTTTAAAGAAAAAGGCAAGAGGAATAAGTGTATTTATAACATTTGTAATAGCAATATTGTTGATAATCATATTAGTAAATGTAATATTGCCAGTGGTAACAGAGAGCGTAATAGAATTAGTAAATAATTTTCAAGGATATTGGAATACTGCCGTACAAAGAGTAAATGACTTGCCGGAAGATTCAATATTAAAAAGTGAAAAGGTAACAGAAACAATAAAGGAAATAGGAGATAATATACAAAATATAGACTTAAAACAATATATAAATCCTGAGAAAATAACTGGATATATAAAAAGCGTTATAGGTGTTGCTAGTGGAATATTTGATATATTTGTAGCAATAATTGTATCTGTATATATATTATTGCAAAGAGGACAAATAATGAGATTTTTCAGAAGATTATCAACAGCAATATTTGACGAAAAGATTTGCAATAAAATGGAAGAATATATAAATAGTACAAACAATATATTTTATAAATTTATTAGTGGACAATTAATTGATGCTGTTGTTGTTGGAATTATGGTTACAATTGCAATGAGCATAATAGGAGTAAAATATGCAGTTTTACTTGGATTCTTAATTGGATTATTTAATATAATTCCATATTTTGGAGCAATCATTGCTGTAGGAATAAGTATATTGATTACTGTAATAACAGGAGGACTTTCACAAGCAATTATTATGGCAATTGTGGTAATTATATTACAACAAATTGATTCAAATATAATAAATCCAAAAATAATAGGAAATTCTTTGGAAATAAGTCCTTTGATAGTAATATTTGCAGTAACAATAGGTGGTGCATATTTTGGGGTATTAGGAATGTTTTTAGCAGTACCAGTAGCTGCAGTGTTAAAAATTGTAATAAATGATTGGGTAAATTATAAAAATGGAAATAAATATGTTTAAAAAACTATTGAAAAAGAAGTCAAAAAATGGTAATATAAACTCATGCTATGTTTAGCATGAGTTTTTTATCTATGCAGTTCTAAAGCATAGAATAATTTTTGTAAAAACAAATTTATGTCATATTAATTTAGCCTGCTTTTGTCGCTAAATTACAATCAAAGTAAAAAAAGCATGCATCAGGTTGTAATTTTTTACAGTGCTAATGGAAGAGAGGTGTAAAAATGGAAAGAGAAATGATTGTAAAATTTGAAGAATATTTAAATAAAAAGAAACAAAAGCAATTGAGAATAAGGCAAAAAGGGTTTATGATTGAGCAGTTTTTTATAGAAAAATTGATGTATAAAGTACAAGACGATATTTTAAGCTTAAGAGATGAAGATGAAGATGTATATTTATCATTAAATTTAAATCAAGTTTATCAAGTGGAAATTGGTGAAAAACAAATTATTTTATTCTTAGATAATGATACTGAAATTCAATTGAGTTAATAAAGAAATAAGATTTTCTTCTTTTAGAAAATCTTATTTTGACTTAATTTTTCATATTTTCTAAAGCTAATTTATCATTTTCGTCAATATTGTCTAAACTATAATTGAGTAAAGAAATAATAGTTTTATTAAATGAAAGGTTCTTTAAATTAGCTAAATTTTGAATTTCTTCAACAATATCTTCTGGTAATCTTAAAGTTTTACTAATTCCACTATGGTTTTCAGGTATTTTTAGACTATTCATAAGTATCCTCCTTATGCAACTATTTTATAACATAAAGTAAAATAAATATGCACCCAATTGTAGGTGCATACTTTCTATGTTCTAATTTTTTGTTCTCTTTTTTAAGAATATTGAAATAGCTATTATAAATAATATAGCAATTATTATTGCAATAATTCCAGCCCATCCAAGTACTGCAACAATTTTGCTTCCTAGAGACATTATAATGCCTGCTAAAACAACTCCAAGAGCAACGGCTGAAATACTTGTCTTAAAATCAAGATTTAAAAAGCTAGCTGCTAATGTTCCAGTCCAAGCTCCAGTCCCAGGAAGAGGAATTCCTACAAATAGAAGCAAAGCCCAAAATATACCACTATTACCAGCAGAGGCTTTTAATTGTTCTCCGCCTTTTTCGCCTTTATCTAAGCACCAAGTGAAAAATTTTCCTATTACTTTTTTATCTTTACCCCATTCAAGTACTTTTCTTGCAAATAAATAAATTATAGGAACAGGAAGCATATTTCCGATTATTGATATTGGATAATATAAAAATATATTAAGCCCAAGACCTTCGGCGATTGGTATAGCTCCTCTTAGTTCTACAATCGGAACCATAGAAACTCCAAAAACTATAAGGTATTTTATTATTAATGGTAAACTTGCCATATTTTCCTCCTAAAAAATCAACTTATTCTATTTTACTATAACATATAAAAAAGTCAAGGAAAATAAAAGTAAAATTTAATAAAATTTGCAATTCTATATGCACTCTGGATTTTTTTAATTATTTTATGTTTTTGAGTCAAAAAATATTGACAAACTTGTCTTGAATATGTTATTATAAATAATGTATGACTTTAAATAAAAATGGATTTTTATGCCATTTTTAAATAGAAAAAAATTTAATTCACAATTGTTAAAAATTAGAAAAATAGGAATTAAATATATGAAAGTAAAGAGTAGAAATTGTGGAAGCAGACAATATTCGAGAATTTATGGAAGTATATATTAAGAAGGAATTTTTCTAAATAAAATAAAACATTTAAATCTGCTTAATATTTTTTAAGGAGTGATTTGATTGGATATCAAAGAAGTTAAGTTCGGAAGAACAACTCGTAAAGATTTTTCAAAAGTTGGAGACTACATTGAAATGCCAAACTTAATCAAAGTTCAAAAAGATTCTTATGATTGGTTTGTAGAAGAAGGACTTGGAGAAGTATTAAAAGATATTTCACCAATAGTAGACTATTCAGGAAATTTAGTTCTAGAATTTTTCGATTATTACATGGAGGATAAAACAAAATATACACAAGAAGAAGCAAAAGAAAGAGATGCTACATATTCAACAAGATTACACGTAAAAGTAAGATTAATTAACCGTGAATCAGGAGAAATCAAAGAACAAGAAATTTATTTAGGTGATTTTCCATTAATGACAGACAGTGGAACATTTATTATTAATGGTGCAGAAAGAGTTGTAGTAAGCCAATTAGTACGTTCACCAGGATGCTATTATGATGAAGTATTTGATACAAAAACAGGAAGAAAAACATATACCTCAACAGTAATGCCATTAAGAGGAGCTTGGATTGAATACGAAACAGACGGAAACGACATGTTCTGGGTTCGTGTTGATAGAACAAGAAAAATACCAGTAACAACATTATTAAGAGCTATTGGACTAGTATCAGACGACCAAATTAGATCATTATTTGGAGAAGAAAATTTATTAGAAACAACAATTCAAAAAGATCCAATAAAAACAAGTGAAGATGCGTTAATAGAAATATATAAGAAATTAAGACCAGGAGAGTTACCAACAGTAGAAGCCGCAAGAAGTTTATTTAATGGATTATTCTTTGATAATAGAAGATATGACTTAGCAAAAGTAGGAAGATTTAAATTTAATCAAAAATTAAGTATTGCTAATAGAATCAAAAACCAAGTTGCTTTTAGTGATATTATGGATAAAGAAACAGGAGAAGTATTTGTAACAGCAGGAGAAATAATAACACCTGAAGTTGCAGAAGATATCCAAAATGCAGGTATAAATATTGTAGACATTAAAATTGGCGAAAAAAAGATAAGAGTAATTGGAAATGGAATTGTAAATATTCACAAAGTGTTACCAAATGTTGATTTAAGTAGTTTACATTTCAAAGAAGATGTAAATTATGAAGTATTAAAAAACATTATGGAAAATACAAGTGAAGAAGATTTGGTAAGTACAATAAAAGAAAGATATGATGAATTAGTACCAAAACATATTACAACAGAAGACATCATTGCATCAATTAACTATTTATTAAATATGTATAATGGTTTCGGAAAAAAAGATGATATAGATCACTTAGCTAACCGTAGAATAAGATGTGTTGGAGAACTATTACAAAATCAATTTAGAATTGGTTTAACAAGACTTGAAAGAGTAGTTCGTGAAAGAATGACAATACAAGACTTAGATGTTGTTACACCACAAACATTGATTAATACAAAACCAATAACATCATCAATAAGAGAATTCTTTGGAAGTTCTCAATTATCACAATTTATGGATCAAACAAACCCACTTTCAGAATTAACACATAAAAGAAGAATTTCAGCATTAGGACCTGGAGGACTTTCAAGAGAAAGAGCTGGATTCGAGGTTCGTGATATTCACTATACACACTATGGTAGACTATGTCCAATTGAATCTCCAGAAGGACCAAACATTGGATTAATTTCTGCATTATCATCATTTGCAAATATTAATGAATACGGATTTATTGAAACACCATATAGAAAAATAGATCCAGAAACACATAGAGTTACAGATATTGTTGAATACATGAGCGCAGATGTGGAAGATAATTACACAATAGCTCAAGCATCTGAACCAATGGATGAAAATGGAGAATTTATTAACAGACGTGTACGTGTAAGACGTAAAAATGAAATTATCGAAGTAGATAAAAATGAAGTTCAATATATAGATGTATCACCAAAGCAATTAGTATCAATAGCTGCAGCTATGATACCATTCTTAGAGAATGATGATGCTAAGAGATCATTGATGGGATCAAATATGCAACGTCAAGCAGTTCCATTAATGACAACAGAAGCTCCAATAATTGCAACAGGTATAGAATATAGAGCTGCAATGGATTCTGGAATATTAGTTTTAGCAGAAGATGATGGAGTTGTAGAAAAAGTTACTGGTGACAGTATTACAATGAAATATAACACTGGAAAAACAGTTGTACATAAACTACGTAAGTTCAAGAGAACAAATGGTGGAACATGTATAAATCAAAGACCTATTGTAAAAAAAGGTGAAATTGTAAAAAAAGGTGATGCCTTAGCAGATGGACCTGCAACCAAAGATGGAGAAATGGCATTAGGTAAAAATATGCTTGTTGCATTCTCTACATGGGAAGGTTACAACTACGAGGATGCTATACTATTAAATGAAAGACTAGTACAAGAAGACGTATTTACATCAATTCATATTGAAGAATATGATTGTGAATGCCGTGATACCAAATTAGGTGCAGAAGAAATCACAAGAGATATTCCAAATGTTGGTGATGATGCACTAAAAGACCTAGATGAAAACGGAATTATAAGAATTGGTGCAGAAGTAAGACCAGGAGATATATTAGTTGGTAAAGTAACTCCAAAAGGAGAAACAGAACTAACAGCAGAAGAAAGATTACTTCGTGCTATATTTGGAGAAAAGGCTAGGGAAGTAAGAGATACATCACTTCGTGTACCACATGGTGAAGCAGGAACAATTGTTGATATAAAAATCTTTACAAGAGATAATTCAGAAGAATTAGGTCCAGGAGTAAATCAAGTAATAAGATGTTATATTGCAACAAAGAGAAAAATTTCAGTAGGTGATAAAATGTCTGGACGTCATGGTAACAAAGGTGTAATTTCAAGAATATTACCAAAAGAAGATATGCCATTCTTACCAGATGGAACACCAATAGATATTTTATTAAACCCATTAGGTATACCATCTCGTATGAACTTGGGACAAATTCTAGAAGTTCACTTAGGTGCTGCTGCAAGAACATTAGGATACAAAGTATCAACACCAGTATTCGATGGTGCTTCAGAACCAGAAATAGAAGAATTATTAAAAGAAGCTGGATTAACACCAGATGGAAAACAAACTTTATATGATGGTAGAACAGGAGAAGCATTTGACAAACCAATTACAGTTGGTGTTATGTACATGTTAAAACTACATCACTTAGTTGATGATAAAATACATGCTCGTTCAACTGGACCATACTCATTAGTAACACAACAACCACTTGGAGGTAAAGCTCAATTTGGTGGACAACGTTTTGGAGAGATGGAAGTTTGGGCACTAGAAGCATATGGTGCAGCATATACATTACAAGAAATTTTAACAGTAAAATCAGATGATACTGTTGGACGTGTTAAAGCATATGAAGCAATTGTTAAAGGTGAAAATATTCCTGAACCAGGAGTTCCAGAAAGCTTTAAAGTTCTTGTAAAAGAATTACAAGCATTAGGATTAGACATTAAACTATATTCAGAAAATAATGAAGAATTAGAATTAAAAGAACATATTGAAGACGGAATTGATTATGATGAAACATCAGAAGGAAAAGCATTAACAGAAGATGATGTTTTAATTCATGAAGATTTAGAAGACGGATATTCTGAAGAAAATGAAGAAATGGCTGATGATGAAGACGAAGATAATGATGAATTATTTAATGATGATGATTTAGACGATGATGAAGATATCTACGGAAAAGATGATATGGAATAAATTAATTAAATAAATTTTCAAAAGTATTTAGGCGACAGAATAATTTGCAGGAACGGTGGGTAGACCTAAATACTGTTTGGAAATTACCCAAAAATTTTAAGAAGGGGGACATCTAATAAAGATGGATGAATTAGAGATATTCAACAAAATAAAAATAGGAATTGCATCAGATGAAAAAATAAGAGAATGGTCAAAAGGTGAAGTAAAAAAGCCAGAGACTATAAATTATAGGACATTAAAACCAGAAAAGGATGGTTTATTTTGTGAAAAAATATTTGGACCAACAAAAGACTGGGAATGTCATTGTGGTAAATATAAAAGAGTAAGATATAAAGGGATAGTTTGTGATAGATGTGGTGTTGAAGTAACAAAGTCTAAAGTAAGAAGAGAAAGAATGGGACATATTGAACTTGCTGCACCAGTTGCACATATTTGGTATTTTAAAGGAATTCCAAGTAGAATTGCTTTAATGCTAGATGTATCACCAAGAAATCTTGAAAAAGTTATTTATTTTGCTTCTTATATTGTAACAGATAAAGGAACATCAGGATTAGAAAAATGCCAAGTTTTGAATGAAAAAGAATACCATGAAGCAGAAGAAAAATATGGTAAAAAATCATTTAAAGCAGAAATGGGTGCTGAACCAATAAGAAAATTATTAGCAGAAATTGATTTGGAAAAACTAACAGCAGAAATTGAAAAAGATTTAGAGACTGCAAGCGAACAAAGAAAAGCCAAATTAATAAAGAGATTAGACACAGTAGAAGCATTTAAAAATTCAGGAAACAGACCTGAATGGATGGTAATGAATGTTGTACCAGTAATTCCACCAGATTTGAGACCAATGGTTCAATTAGACGGTGGTAGATTTGCAACATCAGATTTAAATGATTTATATAGAAGAGTAATAAATAGAAATAACAGATTAAAGAGATTACTTGAACTTGGAGCACCAGAAATCATTGTAAGAAATGAAAAAAGAATGTTACAAGAATCAGTAGATGCCTTAATTGATAACTCAAGACGTGGAAGACCTGTTACAGGTGCTGGAAACAGACCATTAAAATCTTTATCAGATTTATTAAAAGGAAAACAAGGTAGATTCCGTCAAAACTTATTAGGAAAAAGAGTTGACTACTCAGGTCGTTCTGTAATCGTAGTAGGACCTGAATTAAAACTATATCAATGTGGACTTCCAAAAGAAATGGCAATAGAATTATTCAAACCATTTGTAATGAAAGAATTAGTTGGAAGACACTTAGCACATAATATTAAGAGTGCAAAAAGAATGGTAGAAAGATTAAGCCCAGAAGTATGGGGAATTCTAGAAGAAGTTATTAAAGATCACCCAGTAATGCTTAACCGTGCTCCTACATTACACAGACTAGGTATACAAGCATTTGAACCAGTATTAGTAGAAGGTAGAGCAATTAAGTTACATGCATTAGTATGTGAAGCTTTCAATGCTGACTTCGATGGTGACCAGATGGCTGTTCACTTACCATTAACACCAGAAGCACAAGCAGAATCAAGATATTTAATGCTTGCAACAAATAACTTGTTAAAACCACAAGATGGCAAGCCAGTAGCTGTACCAAGACTAGATATGATTTTAGGAAGTTATTATTTAACAATGACATTAGATGGAGAATTAGGAGAAGGAAAATACTTCAAAGATCCTGATGAAGCATTAATGGCATTTCAAAACAAAGCTGTTTCAATACATGCAAAAATCTTTGTAAGAGTAAGCAAAGAAATTGATGGAGAAATCAAAACTAAAAAAATTCCTACAAGTGTTGGTAGAATCATCTTTAACCAAGGTATTCCACAAGACTTAGGATTTATAGATAGAAAAGAAGATCCATTCCAATACGAAATTGATTTCCCAGTTATGAAGAAATCAATGGGAACAATTATTGAAAGAGTAATTGATAAACATGGATTAACAGAATCTGCAGAAGTAATTGATTATATCAAAGCTTTAGGATTCAAATATTCAACAGTTGCAGGTATCACATTCTCAGTAGCAGATGTTGAAGTACCAGCAGCAAAGAAAGAAATATTAGCAGAAGCTGATAAACAAGTTGAAAAAGTTAGAAACCAATATAGAAGAGGTTTAATAACAGATGATGAAAGATATCAATCAGTTGTTAACATCTGGGAAAAAGCTACAAACGATGTAAGTAAAGCAATGGAAGAAAACTTTGACGACTTGAACCCAATATACATGATGGTTAAATCAGGAGCCCGTGGTAACATGAACCAGTTAAGACAAATCGCAGGTATGCGTGGACTTATGGCTAGTACAACTGGTAAAGCAGTTGAAATTCCAATTAAGTCATGCTTCCGTGAAGGTCTAGATGCATTGGAATACTTCATATCATCACATGGTGCTCGTAAAGGACTTTCAGATACAGCTTTAAGAACAGCTGACTCTGGATATTTAACAAGAAGATTAGTAGATGTATCACAAGATATTATTGTTAGAGAACATGATTGTGGAACAGATGAAGGATTAATGTTAGAAGATATTAGAGATGGAAATCAAGTTGTAGAAGGTCTAGAAGAAAGACTAGAAGGAAGATATCCATTAAATGATATTAAAAATCCAACAACTGGAGAACTAATTGTTGATACAAATACAATGATAAATAAAGAAATTGCAAAACAAATAGTAGATGCAGGAATTACACAAGTTGTTGTACGTTCAGTAATTGGATGTAGAGGAAAACATGGCGTATGTCAAAAATGTTATGGTATGGGATTAGCAAGAAGAGAATTAGTATCAATTGGTGAATCTGTTGGTATTATAGCAGCTCAATCAATTGGTGAACCCGGTACACAGTTAACCATGAGAACAATTCACTCTGGTGGTGTTGCTGGTGTAGCTGATATCACTCAAGGTCTTCCAAGAGTTGAGGAAATCTTTGAAGCTAGAAAACCAAAGGGTGTTGCAGTAATTACAGAAATTGATGGTAAAGTTAAAATTTCTGAATCTAAGAAGAAGTTAGAAGTAATTGTAACTTCTAGTGATGATTCAAGAACATATACAATACCATTTGGATCAAAATTAAAAGTTAAAGATGGAGATGAAGTAAAAGCTGCACAACCACTTATTGAAGGTTCTATAAACCCAGCTGAAATTTTAGCAATAAAAGGTCCAGAAGGAGTTTATGAATATGTAATTTCTGAAATTCAAAAAGCATATAGAAGTCAAGGTGTTGATATCAATGATAAACATATTGAGGTAATTGCTAGACAAATGCTTAGAAAGATGAGAGTTGAAGATGGTGGAGATACAGATATGTTCCCAGGATCTTTAGTAGATATGTATGAATTTTCAGATAAGAATAAAGCTGCTATTGCAGAAGGAAAACGTCCTGCAACAGGTAAGAGAGCATTATTAGGAATTACAAAAGCTTCTCTTGCAACAGATAGCTTCTTATCAGCTGCATCATTCCAAGAGACAACAAGAGTATTAACAGAAGCAGCAATCAAAGGTAAAGAAGATGACTTGATAGGATTAAAAGAGAATGTAATCATTGGTAAATTAATCCCAGCAGGTACTGGTATGAAGAGATATCAAGATGTTAAAATTAAAGTTGAAGGCGAAGATGAAAAAGCAATTTCTGAAAGTCTAGAAAAAAAGGAAAAGAAAGAAGAAGATACAAATACAGAAAAAGCAGAACAACCAAAAGAAGAAGCAGAATCTGAAGAATAAAACATAAAAAACGGAAACATTACTAATGGTTTCCGTTTTTATGCTATTTTTAATATGTAAAAAGCACAATACATACTCCATTCTTTAAAAGCACAATATTTGTCCACAATAGTAACAATAAAACTTTCTAAATATTTAGGAGGTGAAAATGTAAGTGGCCACATATGTTTCAAAATAATATCTTGTTCTTTTTTATTTAAGTTAAATAATTTATTTGCATTTTCTAAAGCTATTTTGGGGTGATTTTTTATATGATTTTTAGGGCGTGATAGTTTATCTTCGCAATCATAAAAAAATAAATCATGTAATAATGCAGCACGAGCTGCAGATTTATAATCAAGATGCAAGAATTTACATATTACATAGGTATAATAAGAAACGGATAAACAGTGTTCCAACCTTGTATAAGCATAGTGATGCTTATACAATTTTAAATTTTGAATAGATTTATTGGCTAAAATATCATTAATTATTTCTAAAAACTTTTCTTTTTTCATAAGCATAAACCTCTTAATTTATTATAACATAAAGAGCTTAATTGAGTAATGGAAAAAGTTTCTAAAATTGGAAGTTGAATTAGAAAAACTTGACAAAAAGCCTATTTAGAAGTATACTATAATAGTATAAAAAGATTGTATTGTAGCCAAAATAAGGGTAAAACCATTTAAGAAAGGAAAGCTATGTCTGGAAATAATAATAGAAAATTATTTGACAATTTAGTTTCAAGAACAAAAATATATTTAGTAATAATATTTATATTACTAGTTATTATATCATGTTTAAAATTACAAATGATAATTCCTTCAATTGTGATATATATATCAATATTAGCTTACACATATTTTGCTAATAATAAAAGAAAAAGTGAAATATCAGAGCAATTACAAGATTTAACATTAACTGTAGATTCAGCAGCAAAAAGCAGTTTAATTAATGCGCCATTTCCATTAATCATCATAGAAACAGATGGAAATGTAGTTTGGAAAAGTTCAAAATTTATCACAGAATTTGCAAATATTGATATTAACAATTATATAAGTGATTTAACAATTGATATAAAAGATGAAATAGAAAAAAATAAAGACCCTAAAATAAAATCAATCATTAGAAATATAGAAATAGGAAAGAAAAAATATAAAGTTCAATGTGAATTTGCTAAAACTAAAAAGAGCGAAAGAAAAAAAGTTGCTGAATATATGATGATTCTTTATTTTATTGATGAGACAGAAAAATATAATTTGAAACAAGAAAATGAAGATAAAAAAACATGTGTTGGAATAATTATGGTGGATAATTATGAAGAAGTAATGCAAAGAGTAGAAACAGAACAAAAAACACAATTAATGGCAAAAGTTGAAAGTACAATATATGATTGGGTAAATGAAACAAATGGAATCTTAGTAAAAGAAGATAGAGACACTTATGTTTATGTTTTTGAGCAAAAGTATTTACCACAAATTAAAGAAAGTAAATTTGCAATTTTAGATGCAATAAAAAATATAGTAAGAAAAGACAAAATGCAATTGACACTAAGTATAGCAATATCAAATGAAGGGGAAACAGATAGAGAGGTTTATAAGTCAGCAGCAGCAGCAATGGATGTTATACTTGGTAGAGGTGGAGATCAGGCAGTAATAAGAGAAAATGGAAAATATCAATTCTTTGGTGGAAAAGTTGAAGAAGTAGAAAAAAGAACTAAAGTAAAAGCAAGAATTGTAGCACATGCATTAGAAGAATTGATGTCAGAGTGTGATAAAGTAATCATAATGGGACACACAAATGCAGATATAGATGCAATGGGCTCAGCACTTGGAGTTTATAGAATGGCTACAAGTTTAAGAAAAGATGCTTATATTGTAAATGGAGAATCAGCATCTTTAAATACATTTTTAGATAATATTAGAGATGAATATAAAGATGTATTAATAAATAAGGAAACAGCATTAGCACAAATTAATAGTGATACCTTATTAGTTATAGTAGACACTCATAAAAAAACATATGTAGAAGCACCAGAATTATTAACCAAAACTAATAAAATAGTAGTAATAGACCATCACAGAAGAAGTGCAGATTTTATAGACCAAAGTATATTAACATTCCAAGAAGTATATGCATCTTCAGCAGCAGAGTTAGTTACAGAACTAATTCAATATACACAAAATGAAGTTGAACTTTCAACAATTGAGGCAGAAGCTTTATATGCTGGAATAATGATGGATACCAAGAATTTTACATTTAAAACAGGAGTTAGAACATTTGAAGCAGCAGCATATTTACGTAGATGTGGAGTAGATATTATAAAAGTAAAAAAATGGTTCCAAAGTGATTTAGAAAGTTACAATAAAATATCAGAAATAGTGAGAAAAGCAGAGATAATCCATGACACGATAGCAATATCACAATATGATATAATAGAAAAAGATACAAGTTTAATTTGTGCAAAAGCAGCAGATGAATTATTAACAATAGGAAATATTACAGCATCATTTGTTTTAGGAAATACAGGAGATAAAATTTGCATTAGTGGACGTTCAATTGGTGATGTTAATGTTCAAATGATACTTGAAAAATTAGGTGGCGGAGGTCATATCACTTTAGCTGGAGCTCAATTAGAAAATACAACAATTGAAGAAGCAAAAGAGAAATTGATTTCTAAGATTGAAGAATATCTTAGTGAAAAAGAATAAATGCGAAAAAAAGGACCGACCCCAAATTCGCACAAGGAGGAAAAAATGAAGGTAATATTAAAAGCAGATATAAAAGGTGTTGGAAAGAAAAATGAAGTAATAAATGCTTCAGATGGATATGTGCGTAATTTTTTATTTCCTAAAAATTTAGCTGTTGAAGCTAATGCAGAAAATATGAGCAAATTAAAAGCTCAAAATGAAGCAAATCAATTTAAAAAGGATACAGAAAGAGAAGAGGCTAAAAAGCTTGCTGATAAATTAACTAAAATTACAGTAAGAGTTGAAGTTAAAGCTGGAGAAAATGGAAAAATATTTGGTGGAGTTTCTGCTAAAGATATTTCAGAAAATCTAGAAAAACAACATAAAATTAAAATTGATAAAAAGAAAATTGATTTAAAAGAAACAATTAAAACCTTAGGGATGTTTAGCGTAGACGTGAAACTATATGAGGGAGTTTTAGGAAAAATAAAAGTTGATGTGAGGGGTTAAAAAATGGATTTAGCAAAAATACCACCACATGATATAGATGCAGAACAAGCCGTATTAGGAAGTATGCTTACAGATAAGGATGCTGTTAATGCGGCTATAGAAACATTAAAAGAAGATGCATTTTATAGAGAAGATAATAGAGCAATATATCAAGCGATAATAAATTTATATAGTAAATCAGAACCTATTGATATTATTACATTAAAAGACGAATTAGAGTCTATGGACAAATTTGAACAGGTTGGTGGGTATGAGTATTTGGCAAGTTTGCCAGATAAGGTTCCAACAACAGCTAATGTCCAAAAATACATAAAGATTGTAGAAGAAAAAGCAATATTAAGAAAATTGATAAAAACTGCAAATGAGATTATAGAGTTAGGATATGACCCAGCTGAAGACGTAGAAGATATAATGGATAATGCAGAAAAAAAGATATTTGATATAATGCAAAGCAAAAATCAAAAAGGTTATACACCAATTAAAGATGTTTTAGTAGAAAGTTTTACAAAACTAGAAGAATTGTATAACAGAAAACAACATATCACAGGTGTTCCAACAGGATTTGTAGAACTTGATTATAAAACAGCAGGATTACATGGTTCAGAATTAATTCTAGTTGCTGCAAGACCTGCCATGGGTAAAACAGCATTTGCATTAAATATTGCAACAAATGCAGCTTTAAGAGGAAATGCACCAGTAGCAATATTTAGCTTGGAGATGTCAAAAGACCAATTAGTAAACAGAATTTTATGTAGTGAGGCAATGGTAGATAGTAACAAAGTAAGAACAGGTAAACTTGAAGAAGATGATTGGGTAAAATTAGCTGGAGCTATAGGACCATTATCAGAATCAGAAATTTATATAGATGATACTCCAGGTATATCTGTAATGGAAATAAGGACAAAATGTAGAAAGCTAAAAATGGAGAAAAACATAGGGCTAGTTGTAATTGACTATTTACAGTTAGTACAAGGAAGTAATAAAAGACAGGCAAGCAGAGAGCAAGAAATTTCTGAAATTAGTAGATCATTAAAAATTTTAGCTAAAGAAATAAATGTCCCTGTAATTGCATTATCACAGTTATCAAGAGCGGTAGAACAAAGACCTGATCATAGACCGATGTTATCAGACTTGCGTGAATCTGGAGCAATAGAGCAGGATGCGGATATAGTAATGTTTTTATATAGAGATGATTATTATAACAAAGAATCTGAGAAAAAAGACATAGCAGAAGTAATTATAGCAAAACAAAGAGGTGGCCAAACAGGTACTGTTGAATTATTGTGGATGGGTAATTATACAAAATTTGTTAACTTGGAAAAAAGATTTGACGATTAATGTCAAATAAAGTATATATAAAACCTAGAAATCTTGAAATTTTGGTTGTAAATCTCTAAAATGTATGATATAATGAAATAGTTTGTTAAGTAACAATTGTATGCATAATGAGGAGGTAAAAATTATGCAAAGCACAAAAGGTTTCCGGGAAGAATTCAGCTTGGACACAATTTATGAACTCATAAAAGACCAAGCACCAAGATTGGTGTGTGAGCTTGAAGCCAAATATGCTTTTGAAAGTGAAAAAAAACTTTCTGAAGTGTTAGAAAATTATGAAAATTTGACACGAGCCGAGAAATTTGAAATTCTTGGTTGGATATCTTCTGCTAGTAATAGACTGGTAAATGATATGGCTTTTGGAGCGATTAGTTATATTAACCTTTCTACTATGAGACATATCAATAGGATAGTAAAAAATGAGTTGGATAATGCTAATCAAGAAGAATGGAAGTTTTTTGAAAGGGGCTATGAATTGGCTTTGAAGAATAAATGAGGTAAAGGTCATCTTTGTTATAACAGAGGTGACCTTATTCTATATAAGAGAGGTTTATTTAATGAAAAATAAAGTAATAGAAACAATAAAAAAATATAAATTAATAGAAGCTGGTGACAAAATTGTTTTAGGAGTATCAGGAGGACCTGATTCAATTTCAATGTTGAATATTTTAAATGAAATAAAAGATGAATTTGATTTTAAAATATATGTAGCTCATATTAATCATCTAATAAGAGAAGAGGCAATAGATGATGAAAAATTCGTAGAGAATTATTGCAAAAAAAATGACATTCCATTTTTCTGTAAAAGGGCAGAAGTTCAAAAGATAGCTGAGACTCAGAAAATCGGAACAGAAGAAGCAGGAAGAAATGTAAGATACGAATTTTTTGAAGAAGTATGTTCTAAAGTTGGAGCTAATAAAATAGCAATAGCACACAATAAAAATGACAAAATTGAAACAATTATTATGCATTTACTTAGGGGAAGTGGACTTTCAGGACTTAAAGGAATGCAACCAATAAGAGACAATAAATATATTAGACCATTAATTGAATGTGAGCGTAACGAAATTGAACAATATTGTGAAGAAAATAAATTAGAACCAAGAATAGACAAAACTAATTTTGAAAATGAATATACTAGAAATAAAATTCGAAACATAGTAATTCCATATATAAAAAATGAATTTAATCCTAACATTATAGAAATAATAGACCGATTATCTCAAGTAGCTACGGATGAAAGCGATTACATAGATAATCAAGCACAAAATATTTATAAAAAAATACTAGTTGAAAAAAAAGAAAAAGAAATCATATTAAATTGGAAAGAATTTAATAAACAAGAAAAGGTAATAAAAAATAGAATTATTTTGTATGCTGTAAAGCAGTTATTAGGCTCTACTCAAGGAATTGAAAAAGTACATATAGAAGCAATAATAAAGTTATGTGATAATAATATAGGAAATAAATTTTTGACTCCAAACAAAAAAATAAAAATTTTAGTAAATGATAAAAAAATATTTTTTAGAGCTCAAAATTAATAAACCGTAAAAAAAGCAGACAACTGTAACGAAAAGGACACAAAAAAGTCACGTAAAAAGTATTGAAAAAAAGAAAAAGGTATGTTATAGTTTCAAAAGAATAATAAAAAATAGGAGGACTTAGATGAAAAAGGGAATAAAAACATTAGCAATGTGGTTAATAATAGGAATTATAGTAATTGTGCTATTATCATCAATAATGGAAAATAGTAATTCAAAAATGACATATTCTGAATTAATAACAAGTATGGAAAATAAGGAAGTAGAAAGTGTAAAAATTTCTTCATCAGGAGATGTGGCATCAGTTAAACTAAAAAATTCAAAAACAGAAAAAGAAGTTAAAATCCCAAGTTTGGATAGTTTTATGACATATACAGAACAATATCTAAAAACAGGTGAGATAACATTAGAAGAAGAAAAAGAATCAATTTGGATTACAGTTTTAAGCTTAATTTCACCATTTGGATTATTAATTATATTCTTTATATTCTGGTTTATGATGATGAGTAGTGGAACTCAAAATGGAACTAAGAATATGACATTTGGAAAGAGTAAAGCAAGACTTGTAAATGCAGGTGAAAAAAATAGAGTAACATTTGATGATGTAGCAGGTGTTGATGAAGAAAAAGAAGAATTACAAGAAATTGTAGAATTCTTAAAAAATCCAAAGAAATTTACAGATATGGGTGCGAGAATCCCAAAAGGAGTATTATTAGTAGGTCAACCAGGTACAGGTAAAACATTATTAGCTAAAGCTGTTGCAGGAGAAGCAGGAGTACCATTTTATTCAATAAGTGGTTCAGACTTCGTAGAAATGTTTGTTGGTGTTGGTGCTTCAAGAGTAAGAGATTTATTTGAACAAGCAAAGAAAAATGCACCATGTATAATATTTATAGACGAAATTGATGCTGTAGGACGTCAAAGAGGTGCTGGCTTAGGTGGAGGACATGATGAGAGAGAACAAACATTAAATCAATTGTTGGTTGAAATGGACGGATTCTCAGATAATGAAGGCGTTATTATATTAGCAGCAACAAATAGACCAGACGTATTAGACAAAGCTTTATTAAGAGCAGGAAGATTTGATAGACAAATAGTAGTAGGAAGTCCAGATGTTAAAGCAAGAGAACAAATACTAGAAGTACATGCACGTAAGAAAAAATTAGCAGATGATGTAGATTTAAAAGTAATAGCAAAAAATACATCAGGATTTGCAGGTGCAGATCTAGAAAATGTATTAAATGAAGCAGCATTGTTAGCAGCAAGAAGAAATTACAAAGAAATTGGAATGAAAGAAATAGAAGATGCTATGGTTAAAGTAACTATGGGACCTGAGAAAAAGACAAGAGTAAGAAGTGCAAAAGAAAATAGATTAGTAGCATACCATGAAGCAGGTCATGCAGTTGTAAGTAGATATTTACCAACACAAGACCCAGTACATCAAATTTCTATAGTACCACGTGGAATGGCTGGAGGATATACAATGTATAGACCAACAGAAGATAAGTCATTTATGTCAAAAACAGAAATGGAAGAAAATATAGTGTCATTACTAGGTGGTAGAGTAGCAGAAGCTTTAATATTAAATGATATATCAACAGGAGCAAGTAATGATATAGAAAGAGCATCACAAATTGCAAGAAATATGGTAACTAAATATGGTATGAGTGATAGAGTAGGTGCAATAACATTTGGTGGAGGACAAGGAGAAGTATTTTTAGGTAGAGACTTTGCTCAAACTAAAGATTATTCAGAAGAAACAGCAAGCGTTATTGATGAAGAAGTAAAGAAAATAGTAGATAGAGCTTATACTAGAGCAAGAGATATTCTAAGTGCACATGAAGACAAACTTCATGCAGTTGCAGGAGTATTACTCGAAAAAGAAAAAATTGAAGGACCAGAATTCGACAAGATTTTTGAAGAATAAAATTTACAATAAATTTACAAAAAGAAAGGAGTGTAGAAATGCACTCTTTTCAGCATTTTAAGAGAAAATATGACAAATTTATCTATTGACAAAATTTGATAAATGTAGTAATTATATAATAGGAAATTAAGTGAAGAGAGTGATGAATACATATGAAGATACAAGAACTGGCAATAATATTTATAATTATAATATTACCAATTTCATTAGTGCTTTCAGTATATACCCAGAACCAAGTACAAACGATAAATACTCAAACATTATATGATAATAGATTGACATCAGCAACCTATGATGCAATGAGAGCATATCAGTTGAATGCAGCAAATAGTACAACATCTGATATGTCAAATTCAAAAACAAGAGATATAGAAGCATCTGTTTCAGCATTTAGAAATTCTATAATGACAGCATTTGAGTTAAATGGATTTACTGCAAATGAATTAAATAGTTATATACCAGCATTGGTATACACAATGTATGATGGATTATATATATATTCTCCATATTCTAATATAGCAGAGGTAAATACAGATGCAAATGCAGATGAAGAGGTAAAGATAAAAACAGAAGGTCAGAAGGAATATGGATTAAAACCATATATATCATATAGTTGTAGGTATAAAACAACCAATATTGATGTTGTTATAACATATTCATTAGATAATCATATAGCTGTAAAAGGAATGATAGGAAGAGAAAGAGAATATGTTAATAAAGAAGGATATTTAATAGATGGTATTAGTATAAATCCAGATGAAGAAATAGAAAAAGCAAAAATCACATACAATGGTATTGAGATTGGAACAGAAAGTTTGAAGGAGTATTTACCTTTATCAATTGGCGAAAATGACGCATATCCATATGCTAAGATAAATGGAACCAAATATTATCTAATTCATGATGATAAGGAAGGTTGTGACCAAATCGTATATGTGTCTAATGGTTTCTTTAGGACTCAATGCAAAAGTACTGATAGTGATAAAACAGCTTTTAATGCATATAAAAATATAATAGAAAATAATTATATGGCTAAAGAATATTACTATGAGGCATATAAGTTTACGCATTGGTTTAAAGAATCAGGATTGTCAGCTTTGACATATGGTGATGCATTGGATGAAGTATTAGTAAAAAATTCTGATGGTAGTGGGGCTGAACAAGAGTACCGAGAAATTTGGCCTGAAAATAGTACCCCAATATTTCAATTTAATTCAAGCTCAGATATAAAAAATAATATAGAAAATGAAACTTCTACATTTAACCAACATAGATTGGCTGTTATAAGATATAAAATAGAAAATAATCTCGCAATAGCAATATCAAACTATAATGCATATTCAGGTGCAACAAAGGTTGTATTTCAAATGCCAGAATTAAAAGAAGATGAATGGGATCAAATAATTCACAATATTTCATTAATCAGCTTTTTACAAGGACTACCAATAGGAGAAAAAACATATAATGGTTATACACTTGTAACTAATTCAGAATCTGAAGAAGTTGTGTTAGAAGGTAATATATTTATGCTAGGAGAAAGTGCTAATAGAGAGAAAGTATATTATAGAATAGGAGATGTAGAACTAGAATATGGAGGAACAGCAACTTTGAATGCTGGAAATTATGGTGATATATCTTCTGCTGGAAGATTAAACTTAGATTTTAAGAGAAGATATGTAACAGATACAAGTCAAACTCAAACATATTATTATTATCAAATGAGAAACTTTAAAGCTTCTTATAATAGTGTAGTAATGCAAGATAAAGTAACAACTTTTGATGATATATATAAATATATTAGTGGTGTTAGTCCAGATTATCAAAAAGCATTTTACACAGCACTCGGAAGAGAAAGACAGGGATCAAGTACAGTTGATATGATATCTATTTTGATTAAACGTCAAAAAAATAAACAACAATCAGAAACAGGGGGATAATAAAATGAACTACGCAGATATAAAAGTAGCAGATGTAGCAAATGGAGAAGGAGTTAGAGTTTCATTGTTTGTAAGTGGATGTAATCATCATTGCAAAGGATGTTTTAATGCACAAGCATGGGACTTTAATTATGGAAAAGAATTTACAGAAGAAGATATAGATAGAATTATAAGTGAATTAGACCACCCATATGTGGCAGGACTTTCACTTCTAGGAGGAGAGCCACTAGAATATAAAAATCAACAAGGATTATTACCGTTATTAAAAAGAGTAAAAGAAAAATTTCCGGATAAGGATATTTGGTGTTATACAGGTTATTCTTTTGATAAAGATGTTGTTGGACACATGTTTGAAAATTGGCCAGAAACTAAGGAACTTATGTCATACATAGATGTATTAGTTGATGGAAAATTTGAGGAAGATAAGAAGGACTTGAATTTGAAATTTAGAGGTTCATCAAACCAAAGAATTATAGATGTACCAAAATCTTTAAAAGTACATAAAGTAATACCATTTAATATTTAAATAATTTCTTGTAAAGACTTGACAACTTATATCCAAATAATGTATAATAGTTAGCGTATATAGGATGAGAGAAAAACGAAATCCCGCATACAGTGTTCTAAACGCCGGAAGGAGGGGAATATTAATGTCAGAAATTAAAGTTAATAATGGAAATATAGAAGACGCACTAAAAAGATTTAAGCGTCAATGTGCAAGAAATGGGGTTCTTCAAGAAGTTCGTAAAAGAGAACATTATGAAAAACCTAGCGTAAAAAGAAAGAAAAAATCAGAGGCAGCTAGAAAAAGAAAATTTTAATAGAAAAATTCCACATTTTTATGTGGAATTTTTTTGCCTAAAAACTTGAATAATAACTGCGAAATATATTATACTATGTATAGTAAAAAAAGGAAAGAAGGTATATTATGCAATATAAAGAAAAAGAAATAAAAGAAGGTATAAAATTACATCAAATACAAACCGAAAAATTCAAAACAAACTTAGTTGCGATATTCTTAACGACGCCAATGTCAAGAGAAAATGTAACCAAAAATGCATTATTACTATCAGTTTTAAGAAGAGGTAGTAAAAATATGCCAACACAAGAAATAATAAGCCAAGAATTAGAAGAAATGTATGGTGCAGGCTTTGATTGTGGAATAGATAAAACTGGAGATAACCATGTTTTAAAATTTTATTTAGAATCAGTTAATGATAAATTTCTTCCACAAACCAATGAAAATATATTAAAAACAAGTATAGAAAAATTATTTGAAATTGCATTTGATCCATTACTTGAAAATGGAGCATTTAAGGAAGAATATGTTAAACAAGAAAAAGCAAATATTAAAAGAATAATAGAAGGAAAGGTAGATAATAAAGCTGTATATGCTCTTGAAAGATGTACAGAAGAAATGTACCAGAATCAACCATATGGTTTATATAAATATGGATATATAGAAGATTTAGATACAATTACTGTGCAAAATTTATATGAATATTATCAAAAAATGTTACAAGAATGTAAAATTGATTTATTTGTTTCTGGTGACATTGAAAATGTAAATGAAATTGTTGAACAAAATGAAAATATAAAGAAATTACAAGGCAGAAAGCCAAATTATGTGATGAATAAAGTAGAAAACAAAAAAGAAGTAGAAGAACATGAAGTAAAAGAAGAAATGGATGTCGTTCAAGGGAAAATAGTTATAGGATTAGATGTACATTTACAAAATGAAAATCAGAAATATGATGCAATGTTATATAATGCTATATTGGGAGGAACAGCAAATTCAAAAATGTTCCAAGAAGTAAGAGAAAAGGCAAGTTTAGCATATACAGCAAGTTCAAGATATGTAAGATATAAAAGTAATATATTTATCATGTGTGGAATTGAAATAAAGAACTATGAAAAGGCTATGGAAATAATCAGAAAACAATTAGAAGATATGAAAAATGGAGTATTTTCAGACGAAGATATAGAAAATGCTAAAAAAGGAATTATATCTGGAATTAAAAGTATAGATGATGAACAAGATACAGAAATCACATATTTTTATGGTCAAGAATTAACTGATGGTAAAACATCTTTAAGTGAATATATAGATAAGGTAAATAGAGTAACTAAAGAAGCAATTATAGATGTTGCAAAATCTATAACTGTAAACACAGTATATTTCTTAAAAAACAAAGAAACAGCAAAGGAGGACAAATAAATGCAGATTATTGAAGATTCAAGAGTAAAAGAAAAAATATATGTAGAAAAACTTCCTAATGGTTTAACAGTAATGATAATTCCTAAAAAAGGAATTCAAAAAAAATATGTAATATGGGGAACGAATTATGGTTCAAATGATAGTAAATTTATAGTGCCAGGAGAGACAGAAGAAACAGAAGTTCCAAAGGGAGTGGCCCATTTCTTGGAACATAAAATGTTTGAACAAGAAAGTGGTATTAATAGTTTAGATACACTTACGGCGTTAGGTGTAGATGCTAATGCATATACTACAAATGATCATACAGCATATTTGTTTGAATGTACAGAAAATTTCTATCCAGCACTTGATGAATTGATGGATTATGTTCAACATCCTTATTTTACAGATGCAAATGTAGAAAAAGAAAAAGGGATAATTGGTCAAGAAATTATGATGTATGACGATTATCCAGAGTGGAAAGTATATTTAAATGCAATGGAAGCAATGTATCATGAACATCCTGTAAAATTAGATATAACAGGTACTATAGAGACAATTAGCCATATAGATAAAGAAATTCTTTATAAATGTTATAATACATTTTATAATCCATCAAATATGGCAATGGTAATTTGCGGTGATTTTGAGCCTGAAAAATTATTAGAAGAGGTAAAGAAAAGATTAATTGATAAAAAAGCTAATGGAGAAATAAAGAGAATTTATCCTGTTGAAAAAGAAGATATAGTAAAAGAAAAAATCGAGCAAAACATGGATGTAAGTCAGCCATTATTTGCAATTGGAATAAAAGATAAATTAGCAGATACAAAGGAAAGAGTTCGCAAACATATTGCAATAGAAATCTTGTTAAATATGATAATTGGAAAAAGCTCAAACTTATACAAAGAATTATATGATGAAGGACTTTTGTTTGCAGTTCCAAGTTTAGATTACGAGTTTGCTAGGGGATATGCCCATATATTGATTACTGGACAATCTACAGAACCAGAAAAAGTATACGAGAAATTTAAAAAGACTGTTGCTGAAATGAAGGCATCACCAATCAATAGCAATGAATTTAATAGAATTAAAAAGAGAATTTATGGTGATTATGTAAAAGAATATAATGATGTTGAAGATATTGCAAGAATGTTTTTAGCAGATTACTTTAAAGAGATAAATAGCTTTGATTATTTGGAAGAAATATCAACTATTAATGAACAATATGTCGAACAAATAGTGAACCAAGTATTTGATGACAAAAAAATGGTTATTTCTGTAATAAAAAAATAAGTTTGTAATCAAAAAGTAATATAAAAAATGTAGAATAAAAAACAATAAAGTCGCATAATGCAAAATAGTGTCGAAATATCGTGAAATCAAGGAAAAAAAGACGTACGAAAATTGAAAAAAATGAAATAATTAATTGACTAAATTGTAAAAATATGTTAATTTATAGATGTAGTGAACAAATATTGTAAAAAAGGAGAGAGGCCATATGTTAAATGATGAAATTTGTAAATTAAGAAACAAGTTAAATGAGAGCATTGTTACAGGAAAAGATTATAGTATCATTTATCAATTAAGTCTTGAACTTGATGAATTGATTGCAGAATATTATAAACAGAATGTGAAATTTAATCCAAAGAGAGTATAAAAAGAGCTTGTTAGGGCTCTTTTTATAGTTGTTTTGCACATAAAAATATATAAAAAACGAGAAAATATTGATGTTTCAACATTTTCTCGTTTTTATTATGGAGGCGACACCCGGATTCGGACCGGGGATCAGAGTTTTGCAGACTCGTGCCTTACCACTTGGCTATGTCGCCATATAAAATATTTGGAGCAGGTAGTGGGAATCGGACCCGCGAATCAACCTTGGCAAGGTTGCATTTTACCACTAAATTATACCTGCGTCAAAGACTTTATAATAATATCAAAATATTTATGATTTGTCAAGAGCTATATCGGATTTTTATAGAATAAAAATTCCAAAGTAGAAGTAAGATTTTTTAACATATCATAAAAAAACTCAGTGCAATTTTTTTGTTCAACAGAATTGGTATTATAAATTTTTAATGTAAAGATATTTTCATTAGCAATACTCAATGAAATATATCCTATAGAGCTATTAGCAGGAAGAGGCGCAGTAAAATCTGTGTTACAATATATGTATATGCTAATATCATCTAAATGTTTACTGTTTATTGGTAAAAAATCATATGGTAAAGATTCTAGAGCAATGTCAACCTCATTAGATTTTCCTTTTTCAACTTTAAAGCTAGAAGAATTACACAATTTCCAATTATCAAATTCAGATAAAATTTTATCTTTTATATTTACTAATTCAAAATTTGAATAGATATAGTTTATTAAATTTACACTATCTCTAGTTCTATCTTTTTTAGTATCAGCACCAAGGACAATACAAATTAAATCCATATTGTTTCGCTTTATAGCAGTAACCAAGCAACGGTTAGCACCATTGGTAAAGCCAGTTTTAATGCCATAAACACCTTCAAAATTTCCAAGAAGTTCATTAGTATTTGAAAGTGATTTAGAATATTTGTTAATAGTGATAGTATGATTTTTGGTACCAACAATATTACGAAAAGTTTCATTTTTTAAAGCATAATCTGCTATTTTGGCAAGTTCATAAGCAGTGGTATAATGTGATTCGTTATCAAGGCCATGAGGAGTAACAAAATGAGTTGAGGTTAATCCAAGTTCAGAAACTTTGTTGTTCATTAGATTAGAAAAGCCAGGTAAATCACCTCCAACAAATTCTGCAAGAGCTACGGCAGCATCATTTCCAGAACATAATAGTAATCCATATAGTAGATCTTTAACAGAAACTTTATCGTTTGTATGCAATCCTAAACGTGAACCGCCAGTACCCGCAGCTTTTTGAGATATTGTAACAATACTTTCTAAATTTGCATTTTCTATTACAACTATAGCAGTCATAATTTTGGTTGTAGATGCCATTTTACGTTTTTCGTTCTCATTTTTCCCATATAAGATTAAACCAGAGTTTCTATCTAAAACAATTGCAGCCCTAGAATTTATTGAGGGTTCTGTAATAATTTCAGAAGAAGAACTAGTAATATAAGAAAAATCTATTGGATTTTCTAAATCTTCTTCATCTGCAAATACTGGAAAAATATATGAAAAAATTATCAAAAACAAACATATTAAAACCCTATAAATTTTCACGATAACCTCCCAAAAACAAAATCAATAAAATATATGAAAAAATGTTGATTTTATTCTTCAAAAGAAGTATAATAAATAATGTATTAAACTCTGAAAAAGAGAGGAAAGGATGAATTTTAATGAAAAAAAAGATTGGGATAATTATTGCCATTGTAGCTATCATAGCATTTTTACTAAGCTATATCATAAGTTACGCAAATACAGGAGAAACGTTACATGTTAATTTAACGAGACTAGACACAACAGGAATAGGATACGGAATAGGGAATGCAGAACAAAGTTCAGGAAATAATGCAGTAATATGGAATATTACTACGCATG
>OBAH01000268.1_pt1 | contig 48522 bp, 56 predicted proteins | sample 1517491 | NCBI WGS metagenome assembly OBAH01 (sample SAMN04571697, study PRJEB22368) | human gut metagenome | biome: human gut; material: stool | host: Homo sapiens | place: Luxembourg | collected 2012-08-03
TAACAGTATTTAGGTTCTCGAACCAAGGTGGGACAGAGTCTAGTGGGGCAAGCTCTAGAGTAACTAATGTTGTTGTAAAAGTAGTAGAAAAAGTTAGAAATATGGAGTTTACAGAGCAAGAGAAAAATCAAGCTGAGTTAGTTGTTAGAAAATTGGCACATTATACTATTTATACGATTGGAGGATTTCTAATAATGAATTATGCGGATTTTACTGATACAACTAGAAAACAGCAAATTATTGGCAGTTTGGCTTTTGGGGCGTTTTATGCTGGAACAGACGAATTCCACCAATATTTTGTGCCTGGAAGAAGTGCAAGATTGTTTGATGTGGGAATTGATTCGTTGGGAGTTATGACAGGGATTTTAATCTATATAGCATTAATGTTTTGTCATATAAAAAATAAAACTTATGAAAATGGTGTAGAAAATGAAAATGGTAAATGATTTATTAAGAAAAAAGTTATCTAAAATTATAATTTTTATGATATTAGATATTTTAGTTATGCTAGTTGCTTCATTCTTAGCAATAGCATTAAGATTTGATTTTATGAATATACCAATAGAGTATCTGGAAGTAGTATTTAAATATGTTGCACTAGATATTGCTATTATGGTAACGATATTTTCTTTGTATAATTTATACACATCAGTATGGAAATATGCTTCAATTACTGAATTAATCAATATTGTAATGGCTTGTATTACAACTGAATGTATTTGTCTTCTTTATAAAAAATTTTTGAATATATCAATGCCAAGAAGTTATTATTTAATTAGATTATTATTATTAATACTATTGGTTACATCTGTAAGATTCTCATTTAGAATACTAAGGACAATTATTATAAGGATTGAAAATAAAAGTAAAAATAATAATATAATGATAATTGGTGGTGGAGAAGCTGCTAGATTATTAATTGATGAAATAGGAAGAAATAAAAAATATTCCGATTCAAAAATAGTTTGTATAATTGATGATAATAAAGAAAAGATAGGTACATATATAAGAGGAATCCAGATTGTTGGAACAAGGAAAAAAATTGAGCAAGCTGCTGAAAATTATGAAGTTAATGAAATTATAATTGCAATTCCGTCAGCACCAAAAGAAGAGATTGCTAAAATTGTTACAGAATGTCAAAAAACTTCATGTAAATTAGAGATATTACCTTCAATTTATTTAACAATGAATCAAGAAGAGAATAATATTGTTAACAATATAAGACCAATATCATATGAAGACTTTTTGGGAAGAAGTCAAATAGTTGTTGATATCAATGAGATTTCAGATAATATTACAGACAAGGTAATAATGGTGACAGGTGGAGGAGGCTCAATTGGCTCTGAACTTTGTAGACAAATAGCTAAATGTAATCCAAAACAATTGATTATATTTGATATTTATGAAAACAACGCATATGATATTCAAATGGAACTTTTAAGAGATTATCCACAACTTGATTTGCATGCAATAATTGGATCTGTTAGAGATTATGATAGATTAGAAAAAGTTTTTAGAGAATATAAACCAAATCAAGTTTTTCATGCTGCAGCACATAAGCATGTGCCATTAATGGAAGAAAGCCCTAATGAAGCAATTAAAAATAACTGCTTAGGAACATTAAACTGTGCTAAATTAGCAGATAAATATAAAGCTGAGAAATTTGTGTTAATTTCAACAGATAAAGCTGTAAGACCAACAAACATAATGGGTGCATCAAAAAGAATTTGTGAAATGATAATTCAAAGTTATGATAAAATGAGTAAAAACACATCATATGTTGCGGTTAGATTTGGAAATGTTTTAGGGTCAAATGGTTCTGTAATTCCACTATTTTTAAAGCAAATAGATAAAGGTGGCCCAGTAACTGTAACACATAAAGATATTACTAGATTTTTTATGACAATACCAGAAGCTGTAAGTTTAGTTCTACAAGCAAGTGTTTATGCAGAAGGTGGAGAAATATTTGTTTTAGATATGGGTCAACCAGTAAAAATATATGATTTAGCGAAACAAATTATAAGATATAAAGGGTTTGAGCCGGATGTGGATATAAAAATAGAAATTACTGGATTAAGACCAGGTGAAAAATTATATGAAGAAATATTAATGGATGAAGAAGGATTGAAAGAAACACCTAATAAATTAATTCATATAGGTCAACCAATTGAAATAGACAAAGACTTTTTGAATAAACTTGATTTGTTAATAAAAGATGCATATAATAATGATGTAGATATAAAAGAAAAAGTAGCTAAGATTGTAAAAACTTACAAAATAGATAATAAAGAAAATAAATATTGTGAGAAAAAGTTGTTGAAAGATGATTTAAAAACAATAAACTTAAAAGAAATAAATGCTTAATATGAGAAAGAAGGAAAAAATATGAAAGAAAATATAAAACCTTTTGAAAAGAAAGTATGGTTAAGTTCACCAACAATGCATGGAGAAGAAATAAAATGGGTTGAAGAAGCATATAGAACAAATTGGATGAGTACAGTAGGTGCAAATATTAATGAAGTAGAAAAATTAACATGCGAAAAAGTTGGCTGCAAATATGCTGTTGCATTATCTGCTGGTACAGCTGCATTACACTTAGCAATGAAATTAGCAGGAATAAAAGCTGGAGAAAAAGTATTTTGTAGTGATATGACATTTGGAGCTACAGTAAACCCTATTACATATGAAGGCGGAATACCAGTATTTATAGATACAGAATATGATTCTTGGAATATGGATCCAGTAGCATTAGAAAAAGCATTTGAAATTTATCCAGAGGTTAGAGTAATAGTAGTTGCTCACTTATATGGAACACCTGGAAAAATAGATGAAATCTCAGCAATAGCTAAAAAACATAATGCAATTATTATAGAAGATGCTGCTGAAAGTTTAGGAGCTACATATAAAGGAAGACAAACTGGAACATTTGGAAAATATAATTGTATTTCATTCAACGGAAATAAAATTATAACAGGTTCAAGTGGAGGAATGTTATTAACAGATGATTTAGAAGCTGCAAATAAAGCTAGAAAATGGTCAACACAATCAAGAGAAAATGCCCCATGGTATCAACATGAAGAGATAGGTTATAATTACAGAATGAGTAATGTTATAGCAGGAGTTGTTAGAGGACAATATCCACATTTAGAGGAACACATAGCTCAAAAGAAGGCTATATATGAAAGATACAAAGAAGGACTAAAAGGTTTACCTGTAAAAATGAATCCAATTCCAGAAGATTGTGAACCAAATTATTGGTTATCTTGCATGATAATAGATAAAGATGCAATGTGCAAACAAGTTAGAGGGGAACAAGAAGCTCTTTATATAAGTGAAAAGGGAAAATCTTGTCCAACTGAAATATTAGAAAAGATAGCAAGTATAAATGCAGAAGGTAGACCAATTTGGAAGCCAATGCATATGCAACCTATTTTTAGAATGAATCCATTTATTACCAGAAATGGTAATGGTAGAGCTAATACTAATGCTTATATAGCAGTAGAAAGCCAAGATGTTGGTATGGATATATTTGATAGAGGTTTATGCTTGCCTTCTGATAATAAGATGACTCCTGAACAACAGGATATAATCATAAAAGTTATAAGAGGATGTTTTGAGTAATGGAACATAAAAAAGGTATATATGAAAAGTACATAAAAAGACTATTGGACTTGATTTTAAGTTTAATTGCTTTAATATGTTTATCACCTATTTTGTTAATAGTTGCAATTTTGGTAAGAGTTAAATTAGGAAGCCCAGTGATTTTTAAACAAAAAAGACCTGGAAAAGATGAGAAAATTTTTACTTTGTATAAGTTCAGAACTATGACAGATGAAAAGGATGAATCAGGTAATTTGTTGCCTGATTCTCAGAGATTGACTAAGTTTGGTAAGTTTTTGAGAAGTACAAGCCTTGATGAATTGCCTGAGCTGATTAATATTATTAAAGGCGATATGAGTATTGTGGGACCAAGGCCACAACTTGTGAGAGATATGATATTTATGAATGATGAGCAAAGAAAAAGACATTCAGTTAGACAAGGGCTGACTGGATTAGCACAAGTAAATGGAAGAAATAATATAACTTGGGAAGATAAAATTAATTATGATTTGAAATATATCCAAAATATAACTTTTATTGGAGATGCAAAAATAATTTTGGAAACAATTTTGAAAGTTTTTAGAAAAGATGATATAAATACAGAAGGAATGGACACAGCAGAGGATTTATGTGATTATTTGTTAAGAACAAAACAGATAACAGAAGAAGAATATAAGGAAAAATTGAAGATATAATTAGGGAGAGAACATGGAAGAGGAATTAGTATCAATCATAATGCCTTCATATAATACAGGAAAATTTATAAAAGAAACAATTAATTCTGTAATTAGTCAAACATATAGTAATTGGGAACTTATAATTGTTGATGATTGTTCAACTGATAATACTGATGAAATTTTAAAAAACATAAATGATGACAGAATTATTTATTTGAAAAATGAAAAAAATAGTGGAGCTGCTGTTAGTAGAAATAAAGCTTTAAGAGAAGCAAAAGGAAGATGGATGGCATTTTTAGATAGTGATGATTTGTGGGTACCTCAAAAACTTGAAAAACAGATTAAGTTTATGAAAGGCAATGGGTACTATTTTACTTATACTAATTATAGCGAAATTGACGAAAATGGTAATCTAAATGGAAAAAGAATAACAGGACCTAAAAAAATAACAAAAACATGGATGTTTAATTATTGCTGGCCTGGTTGTTTGACTGTAATGTATGATGCTAGTAAAATTGGATTAATTCAGATAGAAGATATAAAGAAGAATAATGATTATGCTATGTGGTTAAAGGTTTGTAAGAAAGCAGATTGTTATTTGCTAGATGAAGAATTAGCAATGTATAGAAAAAGAAGTGGGAGTATAAGTAATCATAGTTATATTGCTTTAATAAAATGGCATTATAAATTGTACAGAGAAGCTGAACATCAGAATCTAATTTGTAGTTTGTTTAATACATGTAGGAATATGGTATTTGGAGCTTATAAAAAGAAAAAGTATTGTATTAAGAACACAATCAATTAAAATGGAGAATAAAAGAAAATGGAAAGAGATAATATTTTATACAAAACTAGAAGAGAATGCCAAGTAATAGCACATAAATTGTTTAGTAATGAATTTATGTCAAAGCTTTATTATAAGGTTGTTTTACAAGAAAAATTGAATTTAGATAATCCAAAAACATTTAATGAAAAAATGCAATGGCTAAAATTATACTATTATCCTAATAATGATTTAGTTGTTAAATGTGCAGACAAATATAGGGTTAGAGATTATATAAAAGAAAAGGGATATCAAGATATTCTTGTACCATTACTTGGTTCTTGGAATAATACTAAGGACATTGACTTTGAAAAATTACCCAAAGAATTTGTATTAAAATGTAATCATGGATGTGCATATAATTTGATTTGCAAAGATAAGAGTGAATTTAATAAATCCAAAGCAATAAAACAACTAAAATTGTGGATGAAAGAAGATTTTGGAGCATTTAATATAGAACCTCATTATTCAAAAATTAAGGATCATATAATTATTTGTGAAGAATTTTTAGGAGAAAATCTTATGGATTATAAGTTTTTTTGCTTTAACGGAGAACCAAAATTTATATATGTATCAACAGATATGATACATGATAGACAAGCTAAAATAGGTTTCTTTAATCTAGATGGAAGCAAGATGAAATTATATAGAGATGATTATAAAAATATAGACGAAATTGAATTACCAGATTTTTATAATGAAATGTTAAAAATTGCTTCTGAACTATGTAAAGAATTTCCATTTGTAAGAGTTGATTTTTTTATTACTGATAATAAGTATTATTTTGCTGAATTAACATTTACACCATGTGCTTGCATGATGCCATTCAATCCAAAGAATGTAGATTTGGAATGGGGAAAACTATTAAATATAAGTGATTTGACTAAAAAATAAGGAGGAAGAGGTATGGCAAAAATGAATATTAGTCCAAATAACTTTTGGATTAAGAAACTTATGGGCATTATACAACATTATGATTCAGATAAATATTGGAAAAGAAGAAAAATTGTTGTCAATTCTGCTGATAAAACAAATAAGCTAATCAAATTATATTACCTTTTCTATATAAAGAAATGTGATGCATACAATAATGCTTCAATGGGAACAGACTTAAATCAAGGAGCAATATTTGAAACAAGACCAGAATTACCACATGGGTTAAATGGAATTATTGTACATTTAAAAGCTCATATAGGAGCAAATGCAGTAATATGGCAACAAGTTACTATTGGTAGCTCTGGAGGTGGAACTCCATGGATTGGTGATAATTGTAAAATTGGTGCAGGAGCGAAAATTTTAGGAAAGATTAAAATAGGAAATAATGTTACAATTGGTGCAAACACAGTTGTAACCAAAGATATTCCGGATAATTGTACTGTGGTTGGTCAACAAATGAGAATACTTGAAAATAAAAATATTGATAAGAAATAATAAATTAAGCATATATGTGAATTTAATGGAGGAGAATATGAATATTCTATATTTATCAAATTTGACCGGAAATTTATTTGCAGGTCCTAATAATAGTGTTCCTGCACAAATAAGTGCACAATCTAAAATAGATAATGTTTTTTGGTATAATATAAATAATATAAAAAGAGATGAGTGGAAAGAATTAAATTGTTTTAATTTAATTGATTATCCCACGGTGAGATTAAAAAATTTACCAGCACCATTTAATAAACCAGATATAATTGTTATTGAAGAATTTTACTGCTTTCCATTTTGCAAACTAATTTATGATGCAATTGAATGTAAAATTCCATATATTATTATTCCAAGAAGTGAATTAACTAAAAATGCCCAGAAAAAAAAGTATATTAAGAAATTTTTGGGAAATATAGTATATTTTAAAAAAATGGCTAAAAGAGCAGCTGCAATTCAATTTTTATCTCTTCAGGAAAAGTTAGATACTAGTGAAAAATGGAACAAAAAATATATGATTATTCCAAATGGCGTTGAGATTTCTAACAATAAGAAAGAAGTATTTTCAAAAAATGAAATTAATGCTACATATATAGGACGATATGAGTTATATCAGAAAGGATTAGATATTTTGATAGATGCTATTGCAAATACTCAAGATATATTAAGACAAAATAATTTTATATTGAATATGTATGGTGTTGATCAAGAGGGGACAATAAAGATTATAGAAAAGAAAATAATAGAATATGGTATAAGTGATTTGGTAAAGATTAATCGTGCTGTTTTTGGAGAGGAAAAGAAGAAGATTATCTTGAAATCTGATGTTTTTGTTTTAACATCAAGATTTGAAGGAATGCCAATGGGACTTATTGAGGCATTATCATATGGTATTCCTTGCTTAGTGACAAAAGGTACTAATATGAGTGAAGATATTAATAGCTATAATGCAGGTTGGATTTCGGATAATACAGTAGAAAACTTAAAAGATGCTATAAAAAAAATGTTAAAAGATAAAGAAAAATTTGAAATAATAGGCAATAATGCAAAAAAATTATCTTTAAAATATTCTTGGAAACAGATAGCAGAAAAAACACATAATGAATTTGAAAAAATTATTCTGGAGGAATTGAAATGAATATAATCAAAAATTTATTAAAGATATTACCAGATAAGTTATATTTGCAGCTAATGTATTTTAAACATTTTAGAAAATTTATTAATTTTAATAATCCAAAAAATTTTAACGAAAAAATTCAATATCTAAAATTGAAATATAGAAGCAATGAACTTACAGAAATGGCTGATAAATATAAGGTTAAACAATATGTTTCTAAATTAATAGGAAATGAATATGTTATTCCAACATTAGGAGTTTGGAGTACTACTGAGGAAATTAACTTTAATGAGCTTCCAAAAAAATTTGTTTTGAAGTGTAACAATGATTCAGGAGGAGTTGTCATATGTAAAGATAAACAAGCTCTTAATATAGAAGAGACAAAAAAATTTTTAAACTCTCGCTTAAATAATAATGGATTTTGGTATGGAAGAGAATGGCCATATAAAAATATTAAGCCTTGTATAATTGCAGAAAAATATATGGAGAATAATGGTCAAAATGAATTAATTGATTATAAGTTTTTTTGTTTTAATGGTCAACCAAAAGTTGTTTTAGTGTGTTCAGAAAGATTTGCATCTAATAATATGTGCAAAACATATTTTGATGAAAATTGGAACTTATTAAATATAATGGAAGCTAATCACAGGATTGATAAAGAACAAAAAAAACCACAAAGTTTTGAAAAGATGAAGACAATCTCTCAAAAATTAGCTAAAGGTATGCCTTTTGTTAGAATTGATTTTTATGAAATTGAAGGAAGTTTATATTTTGGTGAAATAACATTTTTCCCAGCCTCAGGATTAGAAAAATTTAAACCAGAAAAATGGAATAACATATTTGGAGATATGATAGATATTAGTAAATATAAATAAAAGTATGGAGGATATATGAAAAAGAAAATACTGCATATTTCATGTGGTGGATTAGGATATGGTGGAGTTAGTTCAGTAATATTTTCAATTGTTGAAAAACTGTATTCTAGATTTGATTTTGATTGCATTGTTTTTAAAAAGAGATGTAATAGAGAAAGAGAATTTTTAAAATATGGAAAATTGCATAGAATACAAGCATATAATGATGATGGAAAAAGACATTTAATGGAATTAATTTTAAGACCGCTTAGATTGTATATAAATATCTTTAAAATTTGTAAGAAAGAACAATATTATGTAGTACATGCTCATAATTACTTTGATGAAGGAATATGTCTATGGGCTGCTAAAAATGCTGGAGTTCCAATCAGAATTGCTCATAGTCATAGTACAATGTCACCTCATAAAAAAAGATTCTTGGTTAGATTACAAGAAAAAATAAATAAATCAATGATAAAAAGATTTGCAACACATAGAATAGGATGTTCTGATGCTGCTTGCAAGGATTTTTTTCGGTGATATAGAATATAATGTGATTTTCAACTCATTAGATTTAGAAAAGTTTGCCCCTAAGATGTCAAAGAATAATGAGATTTTAACATTTATTCATGTTGGTAGGTATACATATCAAAAAAATCAAGAATTTATTATTAAAATATTTTATAATATTAAGAAAAAAATAGAAAAAAGCAGACTAATGCTTGTTGGATTTGGAGAAGATAAAGAAAAATTAATTAAATTGGTTAATGAATTAAACTTAAGTGAATCAGTTTTTTTTATACCAGGAGACAAGGGAGATATCTCAAAAATTTATGATGAAGCAGATTATATGATTTTTCCTTCAATATATGAAGGATTTGGAATTGTTTTGTTGGAAGCTCAATCAAAAAGAATTCCATGCTTTGTTTCGGAAGCAATTCAAAAGGAAGTTGATGTAGGACTACTAAATTATATAAACTTAAGTGAGTCGGAAGAGGAGTGGGCAAAGAAAATTTTATTATACATCAATAAGAAATGTAAAATTAATGACAACACAATATCAGAGAACTTAAAAAAATTTAGTATAAGTACAATATGTGAGCAATATGCTAATATATATGGAGGAAACATATGAAAAAAATTAAAGAACAAGATTTTAGTAAATTAATATTTTTTATATTTGAGATATTTTCTGTAATTTCTTGTATCATATGTATGATATTTATAAATATTGAGAATAAAATTTTTATAACATTATTGCCTGTTGGCTTTTTACTAATAACTTTGTTATTTTATAAAAATTATAGAATTGCAAAAGATAATGTTACATTTTTAATAATTGAAACTTTATATTTTGTAAGATTATCGCTTTTGCCTTTTTTATATTCTTTTAATTGTAATATTCAATTGTTTGAGGGAAAAAAATATGTAGGCTCGTTTATAAATAAAAGTTGTTTATTAATGTTGTATGAATTTTTTGCTATACAATTTATAATATATTTACATATATATTTAAAAAATATTAATAAAAATGTTTGGAAGTTTGTTTTCCGGGCATTACCTTTGTATATTCAAGAGTTAAAGGAGATATAAGTAATTTTTTTATTATTGGAATTAGTTGCTTTATTATAATAATATATATTTTTATGCCACAATATTCTGCAAAGTTTAAAAATATTTTTAATTTATCAGATACAGATTTTACAATTGCAGAGTCCAATATAACATATCAAATAGGAACAGTAGGAAGGATTATAAAAACACTTTTTTCGATGTGTTTTCAAATTTTTAGAATACTGTTTCCAGCATATATTATTAGAAAGTTATATGAAAAAAAGTCAAATTCAAGATGGATTATGGTAATATTATTAATAGCTTGTCTAACACAATTTTTATTTTTAACGTCTACCTTTGCGGAAGCAATAGTAGCATGTTTAGCAATTATTTTATATTATATACATTTATTCCCAGAAAAAAAAGAAAAAATGTTTACTTTAGTTATAATATGCACATTAGGAATAATGATACTTTATTTTTCGGTTAGATATTTTGTAAAAATAGATACGAGCTTATATAGTAAATCAAATGGTCCAATATTATATATGACACAAATAATTAGTGCATATTTTACTGGTGTTGATAATGTAGCAGCAATTTTTAATGTTGACAAGGCATTTAAGCTAGAAGCTTTTAAAGCCGGATTACTAGGAGCCATTCCATTCAATTCAACGTTGTTTGGAAATAGGGGAAATAAGCTACAATATTTTTATAATAATTATAATGGAGCTTATGGACAAATTCCACCTACAATAGGTGCAGGGTATTATTATTTCGGAACATTTTTTGCTCCAATAATATCTATGCTCTTTGTAAAATTAAGCTTAGTATATTATGATAAAGCCCAAAAGACTGATAAATCAATAAAATATATTGCTGAAATTTTTTGCAGCATAATTTTTGCACTAGGAACAGTTATGTACAGCCCGTCAATTACTTTAGCATGGTTTTGTGGTTGGGGAGTACCTATGCTAATTTTGACATCATTCACTGGTGAAAAATAACAAGGAGGATTACGTGAAAAAAGTTTTAAAGAATATATTTGCAAGTGCACTACCTCAAATAATGAATATAATAACCAATTTAATACTTCCATCAATGATAATTATGAGATTTGGGTCAGAGATTAATGGATTAATTTCTTCAATAAAAGTAATTATTTCATATGTTAGTATTATTGGAGCTGGTATAGCAACGGCTACAACGCAAAAACTATATGAACCAGTTGCCCAAAATGATATAAATACAGTAAAAGGAATGATAAATGCATCTAATAGAATGTTTAATAAATTTGGTTTTATGTACTGCCTTATAGTATTAATTGTTGCCATTTTATATCCGCTTTCTTTAGAAACTGATATAGAATATATAACTGTAGTTTTATTAATGTTAGTAATGAGTATTTCGGGAGCATCAGAATTTTTTGCAGTAGGAAGATGTCGTTCGTTATTATATGCTGATCAAAAAACTTATGTGTGTACTACAGTACAAGCATTAAGTATATTTATTAGTCTTGTGTTAGCAATATTTATGCTAAAATTTAATATGAATATTGTAATAGTTCAATTGGCAATTTCTTTAGTATATGTTTTTAGAGCAATATTCTTGATTGGATATATAAAAACAAATTATCCTGATTTATCAGATTATAAAAAGACAAAACCAATAAATTCAGTTGTAGAAAAAAGAAAAGATGCTATGGTTCATCAACTTTCAGGCTTAGTAGTATCTGGTTCTCAGGCAACAATACTTACTGCAACATTAGGATTAGAATCTGCTAGTGTTTATGCCGTTTATAATATTGTATTTTCAGGGCTTCAATCAATTTGCTCTAATTTAATAACGGCACTCACACCTTTTCTTGGAAGAGAGTATGCTCTTAACAATCGAAAAAAATTACTAAAAATGTATGACTTTATAGAATTTATGTTTTTTAATATAGTAACTTTTATCTATTCAGTTACAATGCTTATGATAGTCCCATTTGTAACTATTTATACATATAATGCAGATATAAACTATATTTATCCAATATTTGCAGTTATTTTTGTATATACATCAGCTTTTTATATTTTAAAAATGCCAAGTAATGCATTGATTAATATATCAGGACATTTTAAAGAAACACGATGGAGAGCTATACTGGAAGCAATATTAACATTAGTATTAAGTCTTATATTTACTAAAAAGATGGGAATCAATGGAATAGTATTGGGTACAGGTATTGCATTAGGATGGAGATGTATAGATACAATATTATATACTAATAAAAAAATATTACTTTGCAAAAATGATAAAACCTTTTTTAGATTAATAAGAGTTTTTATATTATTGAGTATTACAGCATACATTTCATTGAAGTTTCAAATAGAAATAACAAGTCTATTAGAATGGATTAAATATGCTATAATCTATTCTATAGTAATTTTTGTTGTTTTAACAATTAATATTTTAATTTTTGACTCTTCTACATTGAAAGAATTGTTAAGAATAATAAAAAAATTTATTAATAGCAGAAAAAAATAATTATAGAAAGAGAGAATATAATGAAGAAATATTTTATAACAGGTGCAGCCGGCTTTATAGGCTCGAACCTTGCAAAAAGAATATTAAAAGAAGAAAAAAACGTTCAAGTCATAGGACTAGACAACATGAACGAATATTATGATATAAAAATAAAAGAATGGAGACTAACCGAATTAAAAAAATTTGATAACTTCAAATTTATAAAAGGAGATTTATCAGACAAAGAAACAGTAGAAAATGTATTTAAAGAATATCATCCAGATATTGTAGTAAATTTAGCAGCACAAGCAGGAGTTCGTTATAGTATAACAAATCCAGATGCATATATACAATCAAATTTAATAGGATTTTACAATATATTAGAATGTTGTAGACATTATCCATTAGAACATTTAGTATATGCATCAAGTTCATCAGTATATGGAAGTAATAAAAAAGTACCATATTCAACAGATGACAAAGTGGACAATCCTGTATCATTATATGCTGCGACGAAAAAATCAAATGAACTTATGGCACATAGCTATTCAAAATTATACAATATACCATCAACAGGATTAAGATTTTTTACAGTATATGGACCAGCAGGACGACCAGATATGGCATATTTTGGATTTACTAATAAGCTAATTAAAGGTGAAACAATAAAAATATTCAATTATGGAAATTGTAAAAGAGACTTTACGTATATTGATGATATTGTAGAAGGCGTTATTCGTGTTATGAAAAAGGCTCCAGAAAAGAAAAATGGAGAAGATGGTCTGCCAATTCCTCCATATAAAATATATAACATAGGAAATAGTAGTCCAGAAAATTTATTAGATTTTGTGCAAATATTGCAGGAAGAACTAATAAGAGCAGGAGTATTGCCAAAAGATTATGATTTTGAGGTACATAAAGAATTAGTACCAATGCAACCAGGGGATGTACCAGTAACTTATGCAGATACCAAGCCTTTGGAAGAGGATTTTGGATTTAGACCTAATACACCATTAAGAGAAGGTTTAAGAAAATTTGCAGAGTGGTATAAAGAGTTTTATATGCAATAATGTTTTAAAGAGGAGTTGTCGAAAATGAAAATCGCGGTAGCAGGAACAGGTTATGTAGGATTATCAATAGCATGTTTGCTAGCACAAAAAAATGAAGTAATAGCATTAGATGTGGTAAAAGAAAAAGTAGAGATGATAAATGCAGGAAAATCACCAATCAGAGACAAAGAGATTGAAGACTTTCTAGCAAACAAAAAATTAGACTTAAAGTCAACATTAGACTACGAAGAAGCATTTCAAGGAGCAAAATTTATTATAATATCAACACCAACAAACTATGATGATGAAACAAAACACTTTGATACATCATCAGTTGAAGACATAATAGAAAAAGTAATATCAATGAACATAGATACAACAATGGTAATAAAATCAACAATACCGGTTGGATATGTCGAATCAATAAAAGAAAAGTATGGAATCAACAATATAATGTTTAGTCCAGAATTTTTAAGAGAAGGACGAGCTTTATATGACAACTTATATCCATCAAGAATTATAGTTGGAGAAAAGTCAGAAAGAGCAGTTGAATTTGCAAATCTTTTACGAGATGGAGCATTAAAAGAAGACATACCAATAAAATATATGAATTCAACAGAAGCGGAAGCGGTAAAATTATTTGCCAATACGTATTTGGCATTGAGAGTATCATATTTTAATGAACTTGACACATATGCAGAAACCAAAGGATTAAATACTAAGGATATCATAGATGGAATATGTTTAGACCCAAGAATAGGAACACATTACAATAATCCATCTTTTGGATATGGAGGATATTGTTTGCCTAAAGATACAAAACAATTATTAGCAAATTTTAATAATGTACCTCAAAATTTAATTCGTGCAATTGTTAGTTCAAACGATACACGAAAAGAGCATATAGCAGAGATGATTATTGAAAGAAAACCAAATGTTGTTGGAATTTATAGATTAACTATGAAGGCTGAATCAGATAATTTTAGATTTAGTGCAATTCAAGGTGTTATTCAAAGATTAAAAGCACATAATGTTCAAATTATAATATATGAGCCAACATTAAAAGATGAGGATTTTAGTGAGTGCAAAGTAATAAATGATTTTGATGAATTTACACAAGAAGCAGATATAATAGTTGCTAACAGATATGAAGAACAATTATTTAAAGTAAAAGATAAAGTTTATACAAGAGATTTATATAGTAGAGATTAAAAAAAACCACCTAGCATATTCATTTATGAATATACTGAGTGGGGTTTTTGGATGCCTAAGGCAACAATTTTTGTTTAGGATTTCTCACTATTTACTTTTTTCAAAAGTTGATTATATTTGAATGCCAAAGAAGTATAAGCCGAGGACAAATTAAGCCTTTCAGTTTGAACTTTGTAAAGAGAAGCACTAATAGCAATATTTTGCTCTTGCAGTCTGCGAATTTTCTCAAGATACTCAGCTTTATTGATTTCGTGCAATTGAGCGAGTTCAGTTGTATCATTGAGATACTGATCTTCAGATTCTTTCAATTTTCGAACATAGTAATTTTTCTTAAAAATAAGAAGAACTACGATTGTAATAGTACAAAAAATGGTTCCGAGAACAATAATAAATAAATTAGTAAATAGAGCATTTATTGTACTAGAATTTTGACTAAGCTCAATCGAAAGAATACGGATTGTTGGAATAATTATAATTGCAATCTCAGCTAAGAAAAGTGCAATTATAATCTTTTCTACAGTAATACGTCCTAATAGTTTTTTCATTTGTTAAATGCCTCCATACTATAGTATAAAAAATAAACAGAGCAAATTAGCTCAACATATATCTATTATATAATATTTTGGCGGAAATTGCAAATTTTAGAGAAGTTTGCAATTCAAACCTTAATTTCATTTTTAAATTAAATTTTAATTTTGCACAAAAAGTAAATAAAATGTTGACAATCACATAAAATAATAGTAAAAAATAATAGATTTTGCAGAAAAACTGCAAAATGTAAAATTTTTAACTGAGGGAATGGTGTTTGAATTCAGTTTAAAATTTACAGTTGGAGGCTTTTCTACGAAGCCTACGAGTGAGAGAAAAATATTAGAGGAAGAACTAAAAATAGATGGATATGATGGATAATGTTGATATAAAACAATCTGGGAAGAAATTTTTCGCAGATGTAAAAATAAATAAAGCAATTCAGCAATTAGGATTAACATCAGAAAAAATAGCGTATCCAATAACAGAAAAGAAAAATTTAATTAGACCATTGTCAGTTATAAAATTAAAAAATGAAAAAGGCACTATAATTCCTGTTGAAGTTTTTGAGAATTATATGAACAATAAAGAGGAAGATACCTAGCATATTCATTTATGAGTACGCTAGGTATCTTTGAGGATAGTAAAATTTTTTATACTAAAGTATTGAAAAAAAATAAAAGTAATGATATCATGAAAATGACAGTGTTCGACAAAGTCGGATTTATAATAGGGGGAAATTATAATGAATATTAATTATGCTGAAGATGACATAGTAAATGGAGTTTCAACTAGTTTAAGACTAAAAGATAAAAGTAGTGAAAAAAAGGAAGTTATTTCATATATAAATATAAAAAGAGGGATAGATTTATTCTTATCATTAGTTGCATTAATATTATTACTTCCACTAATAGGAATAATAGCATTAGTAATAAAATTAGATTCAGAAGGACCTGTTTTTTTCAAACATACTAGAATAGGAAAAAATGGAAAGACAATAAAAATATATAAATTTAGAACAATGGTAACAAATGCAGAAGAATTAATAAAGAAGTTTACACCAGAACAATTAGAAGAATACAAAAAGAATTTTAAATTAGAGAATGATCCAAGAGTAACAAAAGTAGGAAAGTTTTTAAGGAAAACAAGTTTAGATGAATTGCCTCAACTTTTAAATATTATAAAAGGGGACTTAGCTCTAATAGGTCCAAGACCTGTTGTCCAAGATGAATTAGAAAAGTATGGAGATAATGCATCAAAATTTCTAAGTGTAACACCAGGACTTACAGGAAATTGGGCAGCAAATGGAAGAAGCTGTACAAGTTATGAAGATAGAATGCAAATGGAACTTTGGTACGTGGATAATATTTCTTTTAAGACAGATATAAAAATTTTCTTTAAAACTATAATAGCAGTAATAAAAAAAGAAGGAGCAATGTAATGACAGTAGATATAATTTGCCCATTGTATAATGCAAGAAAATATATAAATCAATTACATAAAAATTTAAAAAAACAAAAAAATGTAAATATAGCATCTATAAACTATATTGTTACAAATGTGAATGATAATATAGAAGAGATATTAAAAGAATTAGATTGCAACTATGAAATAATAGAAAAAGAAGAATTTTCACATAGCTTAACAAGAGAAAAAACAGCCCAAAAGTGTAAAGCAGACATATTAGTTTTTATAACACAAGATATTATAATAGAGTCTGAATATTGGCTAGAAAATTTAATAAAAGGAATTGAAAATGAAGAATGTGAAGCAGCTTATAGTAGACAGTTATGTTCCAATAATACAATAGAAAAATATACAAGAGAAAAGAATTATCCAAGTGAATCTTATATAAAGACACAAGATGATATTGAAAAAATTGGAATTAATGCATTTTTCTTTTCAGATGCATCTTCTGCTATAAAAAGAGAAATCTTTGTAGAGTTAAATGGATATGATGGAAAGAATTTTCCGACAAATGAAGATATGTATTTAGCATATAAATTACTTACAAATGGATACAGAATAAAATATTGTGCTGATTCAGAAATAGAACATTCACATAAGTTTACATTTAAACAATTATATAAAAGATATTATGACACAGGGGTATTTTTTAGTCAAAACAAATATTTAAATAATTATAAGGTAAATCAAGCTGGTGGAGGAATGGCTAAATATGTTTTAAAAAGAGCTATTCAAGATAAAAATTTTAAAGTATTAATTAGATTTATTCCTGATATGGCTGCAAGATATATCGGAATGAAAATGGGGAAAATTAATGGAAAATAAAAAAATAAAAAATGTTATAATTATAAATGATTTTAACTATGTACAAGGCGGAGCAAGTAAGGTTGCAATAGATACAGCCGAGGCATTGAAAAATAAAGGTATAAATGTAATATTTTTTTCGGCAGTGAACAAAAAAGAGGCAAATATTAAAGGTGTTACATATATTTCAACAAATCAATGTGAGGCATTAAAAGAAAAAAACAAGTTAAAAGGAATTATAAATGGTGTTTATAATTTTAAGGCAAAAAAAAAATTAAAAAAATTGTTAAAAACACTTGATAAAGAAGAAACTATAATTCATATACATGGATGGACAAAAGCTTTGTCAAGTAGCGTTTTTGATATTGCTTTTAAGATGAAATTTAAAATAGTATTAACATTGCATGATTATTTTACAGCATGTCCTAATGGAGGATATTTTAATTATAAAGAAAATGAAATATGCCATTTAAAGCCGCTTTCATGGAAATGTATAAAATGTAATTGTGATTCAAGAAATTATGGCTTTAAAATGTATAGAATAATTAGACAATTTATTCAAAATAAAATAGTTAAACTAAATGATAAATTGGAATATGCAATTTCTATTTCAGAATTTAGTGAAAAAATATTAAAAAGTACATTAGGAAAAAATACAAAAATTATAAGAGTTTATAATCCAATAGATATAAAGGAAAATATTGAAAAAGTAGATCCAACCATAAATAAATACTATTTATATGTAGGAAGAATAGTAAAAGAAAAAGGAGTGGATTTGTTTTGTAAAGCTATTACAGACTTAAAATATAAAGGTGTTGTAGTAGGTGATGGAACAGAAAAGGAAGAATTAGAAAGAGGCTATCCTAACATAGAATTTACTGGATGGAAAAATACAAATGAAGTTGAAGAATATATGAAAGGTGCAAAAGCTTTAATTTTTCCAAGTAGATGGTATGAAACAGCAGGATTGACAGTATTAGAAGCACAAGTATTGGGAGTGCCAAGTATAGTTAATAAAAACTGTGCAGCAAGTGAATTTATTAATGAAGGGGTAAATGGCTTTTTATTTGATGATATAAATACTTTAAAAGAAAAAATAATTAAAATAGAAAATGAAAAGATAAAAGTTCAAAAAAATAATGAATTTATTTTTGGAATAGAAAAGTATGCAAATGAACTCATGGAAGCATATAGAAAAATAATGAAATAATCAGGAGATAAAAATGATAAGGTTTGTATTTGTAATTTTACATTATCAAAATATAGATGATACCATAAATTGTATAGACAGTATAAAAAAATTAAATGGATTAAATGATGAGAATTATAAAGTAGTATTAGTTGATAATAAGTCGCCTAATAATACTGGAAGAGAATTGAAAAATAGATTTGGTGATGAAGAAAAAGTTGATGTAATATTACTAGATAAAAATTATGGTTTTTCAAAGGCAAATAATATAGCATTTAAAAAAGCTCAAGAATATAATCCAAGTTATATTTTAGTATTAAATAATGATATATTATTTGAGGATGAAGATTTTATCTTAAAATTAAATAAGGTTCAAAATGAGGCAGAAAGTTATGATATAATATGCCCTGACATAATTAATTTAAAGGGTGAACATCAAAATCCTTTACGAGCGGATGAGATGCCATTAAAAAAAGCTTATAAAAACATGATATATGAATCAATTTCTATGAATTTTCCTGGAATAAGGAAAATTGTTCTTGAAAAAAGAACTAAAAGAGAAAATGCATGGTTTGAAAAATATTATACAGAAAATAAAAAAGTTGATACAAAGACATTTGTACCATTTGGAGCATTTATAATATATATGAATGATTGGCTAAAAAATGAAAATGTAGCATTTGTAAGTGATACATTCATGTATATGGAAGAAGATATGCTAAATGTATATATAAAAGCCAAAGGATATAATATGCTATTTGATGAAGAATTAAAAGTTAAGCATTTAGAAGGGCAAAGTACAAAAAAAGTTAGCAAAAATGAATATAGAAGAGTTAAATTTAGGAGTAAAAATAGAGCAAAAGCTTTATGTAAATATATAAAATTTTATAAAAAAATTAGAGGGAAAGATAATAAATAATGCAAGAGATAATAATGAGAATAATCTTAGTTTTAATAATAGGTGTTGGTTGCTATTGGGTATATACTCAAAAAGATAAATATAAACTAATTCTAGATAATAAATTTTGGATATTTATTTCTTGGGGGGTTGCGTTTATATTATATTTTTTCTTAGGAATAGAGTATACTCAAAAATTGAATATATATAGTTTTGGATATATTATTCTATATTGGGCTTTATTTATAGGGGGACAATATGCATTTAAAAAATATTCAAAAAATAAGAAAATAAATAAAGAGGAAAAAATAATAGATTTATCTGAAAAAATAAATTTATTTCCATTATTTATAGTTTCTTTAGTATGTGTAATAGTGTATGCTATATATATAATTTCTATTAATAATATAAATATAGGAACAACGAGAGATATAAAAACAAATGGTTTTGCAACATTGCTTTTAATTTTCTCAAATTCATCTTTGATCATTTGGCTATATGAATTAGCTTATGCAATAATAAATGAAAAAAAAATAACTGTATATGGTGTTTTATCAGCAGTAATATACAATATACCAGGTATAATCATATCTGGAAGAGATGCGTTAATGATATTTTTGGTTTCAACAGTCATTGTATTTATATACTGTGGAAACTATGCCAAAAAAGTTTTGAATAAAGAATGCAAAACATATAAAACAATATTAAAGTGCTTAATAGCTGCATTTGCTGCGATAATGATATATCTAATATTTTTATCTAACAATAGGTATGGAACAGATAAAAGTGCTGTAATAAATATGTTTAGATGGAGTTCAAAGTGTCAATTTCCACCATATCTTGAATGGATTTATTATAACTGTGGAGGATTAGGAAAACTTATATTAAATGTGGTATTTTATTATTCTTCGCAATTGAGCAAATTTGCTCTGATATTTGAAAAATATGATGGACCATATATGTTTGGACTATATCAATTACATTATGTTTCTAGACTTTTACCAGAGTCTTGGAATATGAATTTTTCGATAGTATCAAAAGAACTTAAAATAATAACTGAAAATGCAGGAATCCCTGGACTAAAAGTATTTTGGGAAACTGCAATAGGATATTCTATTTATGATTTTGGAAGGATAGGAACTTTAATTATGGCATTTATAAGTGGAATTTTTATAGAAATTGTAAGTTCTTATAGCAAAAATGTAAAGGGAATATTCCAAATACTTATACAAGCATTTATCTGTACGGCGATGTTTTTAACAATTGAAATGTCACCAATATTTGATTATTATTATATATTTCCAGTATTTTGGTTAGCATGTATTATATTTTTTAAACAAATACAAAAATCTAAATTAAAAAATAAAAAAGGGGTATAACAATATGAAATTAGGAGTAGTAATTGTAACTTATAACAGATTAGCATTATTACAAGAATGTATTGAAGCATGTATAAACCAAGAAGAAAAATTTAATAAAATATTAATAATAAACAATGCCAGCACAGATGGAACAACAGAATATTTAGAAAAATTAGAATATGAAAATGTTACAGTGATAAATTCTCCAGAAAATTTAGGAGGAGCTGGAGGATTTTATAAAGGAATAGAACAAGCTCAAAAATATGACTTAGATTATTTATTATTAATTGATGATGATGCTATATTAGATTCAAATTATAATAAAGAAATAGTAAAACATATTCAAGAAGATAATGGAAAAATTAAAGCATACTCAGGAAGTGTAAAAACTGGTGGAAAAATTCAAAAAGAACATAGAAAACATTTAAAACCAAATTTTAAATGTGTAGAAAGTGAAGATGAAGAATATCAAAAAGAATATTTTGATTATGAATTATCAACATTTTGCGGTTTATATGTATCTATGCAAGTAATAAAAGAGATTGGTTTACCAAAAAAAGAGTTTTTTATTTGGTTTGATGATACAGAATATTCTCTAAGAATTTTAAAATATAGTAAAATAAGAAATATAAACAGTACATCTTTAAATCATAAAACAAAAATAGCAAATTCTTCAGGCTTTTCTTGGAAATCTTATTATGGATTAAGAAATCAAATTATTATAATAAAAAAATATTTTTCTAAAGGGACACTTTTTAGATATTTGCTACAAATGAGAAAAATGATAATTTTAGGAAAAATTATGGCTGTTATAAAAAATGATAAATATTATAATAAGATATCTGAAATGTACAAAGATGCTTTAAATGACGGAATGAAAAATAATTTGGGAAAAAATGATAAATATGTACCAGGTGTAGAGTTTAAAAAAGCAAGTGAAGAAAGAAAGGAATAACAAATAATGAAAATAGTATATGTAGGAGATAATAGGCATAGAGGAAATTTTGGGTGTAGAGCAACAAGTACAGCTTTATCACAAATTATTTCAGAAGAAAATGAGATAGTAGGAAGAATTTATGGAGATTATACTAATGTTGATACAGGAGAATTGTTTTTTTTAAGATGGATTCCAAGTTGGGTATATAAAAAAGTTGCTAAATTTAAATATTGGGATTATTTGAAAAAGGCATTATACATGTTTAATAGATTATTAAGAAGAGGGCATTATTATTTTAGTGGGGCAGACTTTATAAATTATGATTTTGACAAATCAATTGATAATTTAATTAAATGTATTCCAGCTAATCCACATTTAAAAGATTTTGACTTAAGACAATATGATTTTGATGCATTAGTTGTAAATGGAGAAGGCTCATTTATTTTTGCTACTCCACCATGGAGAGAATGTATGATAGAAGCTATGTTAATGTATTGGGCAGAAAAATTAGGAAAAAAAGTGTACTTTTTGAATGGAATGCTATCAAACGATCCATACTCAGAAAAAAATCAAAAAACAATAGATTTAGTAAATCCAATATTTAGCAAAGCAGAGGTAGTTTCTGTTAGAGAAAAATATTCATATAAATATGCGGAAGAAAATTTTAAAAATATAAATTTGAAACATTATCCAGATGCATTATTTTCTTGGTATGATATGGTAAATGATGATTTTAAAGTTACCAATGGAAAATATGTAATGGGAATGCAAGGTGCAACAGATGAATCATTTTATAATTTTGACTTTACTAAACCATATATATGTATATCTGGATCATCAGCAGTAGGAAATGCATCTAAAGATGAAAATGAGGCTGTTGATATATATACAAAATTAGTACAAGAAATACAAAATGAATTTAAGGAATATAATGTGTTTTTAGTAGACGTATGTGAAGGAGATGCTTTTTTAAACAAGGTTTCTAAAAATACTAAAACTCCTATAATTTCAATAGACACTCCAATTTTAGCTGCAGCCAAAATTTTAGCAAATGCAAAAGTATTTATATCAGGAAGATATCATCCTGCAATATTATCTTCATTAGGAGGAACACCATGTGTATTTATGTCTTCAAATTCTCATAAAACAAAAAGTGTTCAAGAACTTTTAGAATATGATGAAATTCAAGAATTTAATGTTTTACCTAATGAGGAAGAAAGAAAGAAGATTATAAAATTAGCAAAAGAAAAAGTTGAAATGGGAGAAGAATTAAGAAATAAAATCAAAAATAGATGTGCGGAATTGTCAAAACAAACATTGATGCAAAAAGAACTATTGAGAGGAGAATAATTGGAAAATGACAAAAAATAAAGTGCTAGCCAAAAATACAATTATACTATCAATAGGACAATTTATTCCTAAATTAATAGCAATGATAACATTACCAATAATAACTAAAGCTTTTTCAACAGAAGAATATGGAATATATGATTTAATAATTTCATTTGCTAGCTTAATGCTACCATTAATGACACTTTTAGTTCAACAAGCTGTTTTTAGATTTTTGATTAATGAAAAAGAGGAAAAACATAAAAAATATATAACAACATCAATACTTTTTGTAATAATATTTTCATTAGTTATTTTAGGAATAGTTATTATTGCAGGAAATATATCACATAAAAATTTAGAATTATTAATTTTAGCTATGATTTTATATTTTTGTGAGTCATTTTATGATTTAATAGGACAAATTGCAAGAGGTTATGGCAAAAATTTAATATACTCTATAGCAGTTATATTATATTCAGTTTGTAATATGATATTATTGATAGGAGCAACATTGACTAATTGGGTTAATATAAAATCAGTTTTATTAATATTATCGATAGCATATTTAAGTGCAACAATGTTTTTACTATTTAGACTAAAATTATATAGAATGTTTAAAATAAAAGAATTTTCTATAAATGCATTAAAAGAAATGCTAAAGTATTCTGTACCAATTATTCCAAGCTCAATTGCATTATGGATTGTAAGTTTATCAGACAGATTGATAATAACATATTTTTTAGGTGCTTCGTACAATGGGATTTATGCGGCAGCATCTAAAATACCTAATTTATTAGTAACATTTTATAATGCATTTAATCTTGCTTGGACTGAATTAGCAGCAAGAAGTATAGACGAAGAAGATAGTTGTCAATATTACAGCAAATTAATTAATACTTTATGTACATTTTGTTTTGGAGCACTGATAGCTCTTATAGCAATTTCACCTTTATTGTTTGATTTATTAATTGACAATAAGTTTGACAGTGGGCGCTTTCAAATGCCAATATTATTTTTAGGAGTTGTATCAAGCTGTTTAGTATCATTTTATGGAGGGTTATATGTAGCATTAAAAAAGACAAAACAAGTAGGAATATCCTCTATTGTTGGAGCTGTTTTAAATGCTTTAATTAATATAATATTTATAAAAAAGATAGGATTATATGCGGCATCTATTTCAACGGTAATTTCTTTTGTAGTAATTTTAATATATAGAATTGTTGAAATGAAAAAATATATTGATATAAAATATAAAAAGTCAAATATATTGTGTGGAAGTGTATTTTTGATAGCTATTATTTTTAATTATTATATGGGTGGAACTATCGGATTTGTATTAAACATATGCTTAGCACTAATATATAATATAGCATTTAATGAATTGTTTATTTTGTTGCTAGGTGAAGTAAAGAAAAAAGTTGGAGGAAAATTATGAAATACGATTATTTAATAGTAGGCTCAGGCTTATTTGGAGCGATATTTGCATATGAAGCCAAGAAAAAAGGAAAAACAAGTTTAGTAATAGACAAGCGTGCACATATTGGAGGCAACATATACACAGAAAACATAGATGGAATAAATGTACACAAATATGGAGCGCACATATTTCACACAAGCAACAAAGAAGTATGGCAATACATAAATCAATTTGCAGAATTTAACAGATACACAAACTCACCAGTAGCAAGATACAAAAACGAATTATACAACATGCCATTTAACATGAACACATTTAACAAACTATGGGGAGTAGTAACACCAGAAGAAGCAAAAGCCAAAATAGAAGAAGAGAAAAAAGAAGCGGGAATTACAGAACCACAAAACTTAGAAGAACAAGCAATAAGCTTAGTAGGAAAAACAATATATGAAAAACTAGTAAAAGGATACACAGAAAAACAATGGGGAAAAAGAGCAACAGAATTACCAAGTTTTATAATAAAAAGACTACCAGTAAGATTCATATATGACAACAACTACTTTAATGATATCTACCAAGGAATTCCAATGGGAGGATACACACAAATAATAGAAAAATTGTTAGATGGAATAGAAGTAAGACTAAACTGTGATTTTTTTGATAATAGAGAAGAATTAGAAAATATAGCAAAAAAGATAATTTTTACTGGCCCAATAGACAAATATTACAATTATCAATTTGGAGAACTTGAATATAGAAGTTTAAGATTTGAAACAGAAGAACTAGAAGAAGAAAATTATCAAGGAAATGCAGTAGTAAATTATACAGAATACGAAGTTCCATATACTAGGATAATAGAACATAAACACTTTGAATATGGACCAAGTCTTGGAAAAATAGCAGAAGGAAAAACAGCACAAAAAACAATAATAACAAGAGAATATCCAGATAAATGGGTACAAGGAAAAGAACCATATTACACAATGAATGACGAGAAAAATACTAAATTATATGCACAATATAAGGAATTGGCAGATAAAGATAATAAAGTTATATTTGGAGGAAGACTAGGACAATATAAATATTTTGATATGGACAAAGTAATAGTAGAGGCTCTTAAAATATCAAAAGAAGAATTAAACTAATCCAAAAGAAAAGAGGTAAAAAATGGGAAAACATAGTGAAGAAAAGCCAAAAACAAAGTCAAAAGCTTTAAAAATATTTTTAAGAATAATATTAGTTATATTAATTATAATTGTCATATTAGCAGGAATTGCAGCTGGTCTTGTTGCAGATAAGCTTGGAAAAATAAATGTAGAAGAAATAGACAAAACTGCAATAGGAATAAGTGAAGAAACCAAAGAAGAATTGTCTGGATATAGAAATATAGCTTTATTAGGAATAGACAGTAGAGCAGATGATTATGGACTTGGAAATAGAAGTGATTGCATTATAATAGCAAGCATGGATCAAAAAACTAAAAACATAAAATTAATGTCAGTATATAGAGATACTTATATGCAAGTAGAAGAACATGGAAAAGCAGTATTAGACAAGGTTACACATGCATACGCATATGGAGGAGCACAAAATTCATTAAAAGCCCTAAATACAAACTTGGACTTAAATATATCAGAATATGTAACAGTAAATTTTGATGCTGTTATAGCTGCAGTTGATGCAATGGACGGAATAACAATAGACATAGACAACTCAGAAATAAAATATATAAATGATTATAAATGCAACCTCACAGAGTTCAGGAGTAAAATCTTCAAGTATAACAAAAGCTGGAAAGCAAAAGCTAGATGGTGTACAAGCTGTAGCATATTCTAGAATTAGATATACAGCAGGTGGAGATTATAAGAGAACAGAAAGAATGAGAACAGTAATAGAAGCAATGCTAACAAAAGCAAAATCATTGAGTGTTGGACAATTAAACAAATTAGTAGATACAATCTTACCAAGAGTAAGTACAAATATATCAGTTACTGAAATATTAGGATTAGTACCAAGTATAGCATCATTCAACATTACAGATAGTTTAGGATGGCCATATGAAACAAAAGGAATAACACTAGACAGATGGTATGGTGTTCCAGTAACACTTGAAAGTAATGTGGAACAATTACACAGAGAAGTGTTCGGACAAGCGGATTACACAGTAAATAGCACAATCAAAAATATAAGTGATCAAATAGTAAAAAAGACAAATTATAAATAATTTTTTTAAAACTATTGCACAATAAAAATTATAATGTTATAATCAAATTGTTAGAAGAAAAAGGAGGAGATTTTGATATGAAAAAAACACTAATAATATCAATTTTAATATCTATAATTTTAATGCTTGGAGGTTCAGTTGTAAATGCTACAACATCAGCAACACTAGCAGACGACTTATATGCAAAAGGAGAAAAATACGGAATGACTACTGCTGATAAAGTAAAAATCGAAAGATACTTATCAGAAAATCCAGTAACAGACGAACAAGCAAATCAAATAATGTCAAAAGCTGATGAAGCAGTAGCTGTTATGGAAAAAGCTGGAGTTACAAGATATAATAAACTAACAAATGCACAAGCATCAGAATTAAAAACAATTGCAAAAGAAGCAGCTGATGTAATAGATGCAAAATTAGTATTCAAATCTGGTTCAGTAGAGATTTACGATGCTAACGGAAAACTAATTGAAACAGTTGCACAAAATAATGGCAAATTAGCATATACAGGAAATAATAGTGTTAACGTTGTTTTAACAGTATCTGTAATAGCAATGATTGCCCTTGCTATCACTGTTGGAGGAAAAAAAATTGCAAACGCAAAATAAATTAATGCAATCAGTAAAAGCAACTATTAGTAGTATAATAGTTGCTTTATTAATTACTGGACTCTTATTATTTGGAGTAAAGCTATTTTTAGGGCGAGAAATAGAAACAATTTTTACATTAGCAAATAAAGTATCAATTTCAACAGACTCCAATAAAAATACAGAGCAACCAACAATAGTAAAAAAAGAAGAAAAATACACATTAAAAAATTATCCTGAATATGGCACACAATATGCCACAATTGAAATAGATAAAATAGATGTAAATCTACCAGTATATTTCGGAGATACACTAGATGTATTAAAAAAAGGAGTTGGACATTCTACTGGAAGTTATTTTCCGGGAGAAGGTGGTTCAATTGTTTATATGGGGCATAATTCCAAAAAAGTATTTAGAAGATTTTCAGAATTACAGATAGGCGATGAAATTAAAATTACTACATCATATGGCGAATATACATACAAAATTTATGACATGGAATTAATAAATGAGACAGATGTAGATAAATTGCCAATTCAAAGAGACAAGGAAATATTGATGATATATACTTGTTATCCATTCAACAATATCGGATATGCAACACAAAGATATGTTGTATATGCAGAACTTGAAAAATAGGAAAGGAAAGTCAAAATGAAAGTATTAACAAATCTTCTAAAATTCATACTTATAGTGGTGCTTGCTGTGTGTAGCATAGCAATAGGGATAATTCAAATAGTAACACAAACAGTTTTAAATAAAAATTATATAATTCAAAAAATGGAAGAAACTAATTTTTATAGTGAAACATATAAATTAGTTCAATCAAATTTTGAAAAATACATTGAACAATCAGGCTTTGAAGAAAATATATTAGAAAATATATGCACAGAAGAAAAAGTAAAACAAGATATAAATTTAATGATTTCAAATATATATGAAGGTGCAAATAAAACCATTGATATAACAGAAATATCAGACAATTTGAATGCTAATATAGATAAACTTAATATTAGAGATAGTAAAAACCAAAAAGCAATTGAACAATTTGTTGAACATATATGTCAAGAGTATACAGATACATTAGTTCATACAAAATATGAAAATGATATAAATAAATTTTATAAAGAAATTGTTATAAAAAAAGATAAAATCGAAAAAATAGTAATAATAGCAATGGTAATAGATGTAATTGTTATTTTGATTGTAAATAATAAAAATATCGAAAAAGATTTTCAAAGTATTGGAACTGCGATATTTTCAAGTTCAGCTTTTGAACTTATAGCTTGTCAGATAATCAATTTAAGAGTTAGCATTAAAGGAATAAAGATTTTTAATGATGCATTTTCAGATATGATTGTGGCAATTATTCAAAATGTAATTTCAAAAGTGGTTTCATTTGGAATTGCAACACTGATGATAGCGATTATATTGATTATTATAAATGCAATAATAATATTTTTTAGTATACGTAAAGATGAAAGGAAAAGAGAATGGAAGAACTAGATTTAAAAGAATTATTTCAAATATTTTGGGAAAAGAAAGTACAAATAGCTCTAATAGTTGCAATTTTTGCAATTATAGGAGTAATTTATAGTGTAGGTTTTGTAAAGCCTAAATATAAAGCAAAGACAAGTTTGATATTAGCAACAAACTCTTCATCACAAACAAATGCAGGTTCTATTACAACAACAGATGTTACATTAAATTCTAAGTTGGTTTCAACATATATTAAACTTGTAAAAAGTGACAAAGTTGTAAGAAATGTAATTTCAAATTTAGCTTTAGATATGGATGAGGAGGAATTGAAAAATAGTGTTAGTGTAACAACTACAAATGACACAGAATTTATTGAGATTTCGGTAGAAAATGCTGATCCGGTTTTAGCAACTAAAATTGCAAACGAAGTGTCAAAAGTTCTTATAGAAAATGTTAAAGAATTTTATAAAGCAGAGAATGTTCATGTTGTAGATTTGGCAGAAATTCCACAAGAACCATATAATGTAAATCATGTTAAAGATGCTGTTATATTTGCATTTATCGGAATAGTTGTTGCGGTATTATATGTTTTAGTTTTAAATATGTTAGATACATCAGTAAAATCAGAAGACGATATTGAAAAGATTACAGGGCTTAGAGTGTTGGTTTCTTTACCATTATACGAAACTAATACACCAAGAAACAAAAGAGGAGGAAGAAGATAATGAAAAGAGAATTGATAGCACACGAAGATCCAAAATCTCATGTATCTGAACTTTTTAGAACATTGAGAACTAATATACAATTTATGAATTCAAGTAGACATTTAAAGTCTTTATTAGTAACATCAACATTACCAGGAGAAGGAAAGACATGGGTGTCTTCTAATTTAGCAATTGCTTTTGCTCAAACAGATAAAAGAGTTGTTTTAATTGATGCAGATATGAGAAAATGTTGCTTACATGACATTTTTAATGTAAAAGCATGTCCGGGATTATCTAATTATTTAGCAGGAATGGGAGCAGAAAATCCTCAAAGTGATGATATAAGTGCTTATTTAAGAGAAACAGAAATACCAAATTTGTATTTATTGCCATCTGGAAATGTGCCACCAAATCCATCTGAGTTATTGTCAAGTCCTCAAATGTCACATCTTTTACACAAACTAAAAGGAATGTTTGATTTAATTGTTATAGATGCAACTCCATCAAAATTAGTAACAGATGCAGTCGTATTGTCAAGAATAGTAGATTCAACAATTGTAGTTGTTGGACATAATATGACTAAAAAAGATGATTTAACAAAAGTTGTTAAAGATATTAAGAATGTTGGTGGAAATATAGCAGGAGTTGTTTATAATCAAAAACCATCTACAAATAAAAAGAGCAATGAAACTTATTATTATGCTTCAGTACCTTCTACAAAAAGAAAAGAAATAGAGTATCAAAAACAAAAAGAAGCACAAGTAAATAGAACTACAGATATGTTAAATAGAGATAGAAATCCAGAAGAATTTCAGAAAAAGGCTTTGGAAGAGCAGGAACAAGCTAATCAGATACGTGACGAAGAAGGAAAAACTCCAGAAGAAAGAGCTACAGAAATGTTAAAACGTTTTAATGATTATTTGATGCAAGAAAAAGAAAAAGTAGATAACAGAAATAATGAGAGCTATGATAACAATAATGACAGGAGTTAATAATTAGATATGATAGATTTTCATTCACATATTTTACCAGGAATTGATGATGGAGCAACTAGTGGCGAAGATACAATAAAAATGATTGAAGAGGCTAAATCTGCTGGGTTTACAGCAATAATTTCTACATCACATTATATCGAAGGATATTATGAATGTGATGTAGAAACAAGAAAAAAATTACTAGATGGTGTACAAAATAATAGCACTATAAATTTATATTTGGGTAGTGAAATTTATGCTTCTACTGAAATGATAAATTTTATAGCAAATCAAAAAGCATCTACGATAAATAATTCACATTACATATTATTTGAATTTCCTCTAAATACTAAGCCTTTATATGCTAAAGAATTAGTATATGAGTTAATAGCAAATGGGTATAGACCTATAATTGCACATCCGGAAAGATATAGCTATGTAAAAGAGAATATTGGCTTTATTCAAGAGTTAGTAGAAATGGGGGCATTGCTTCAATCTAATTACGGAAGTATTGATGGAATGTATGGTTTTGAAGCTAAGAAAACTGTAAAAAAATTGTTAAAGTCAGGACTAGTAACATTCATGGGATCTGACGTTCATAGACCGAATCAAATTTATCCTAAAATTTCTAAAATTTTGAAAAAAATTGCAAAAATAATTCCGGAGCAAGAATTGATAGAAATTACAACATTAAATGCACAAAAAGTATTGAATGATGAAGAAATTTAATAAAAGGCAGGAGCACATCTCCTGCCTTTATGTATGCTTAAACTAAAAACATATATAAAACCAAGAAAAATACTTCTGCCATATTGTGCTTTGAAAAGCACAAACTAAATATTATTAGAAACTAACTATAGTAAAAACTACTTATTAGCCATATTGTTTTCAACTTGTTGAATCATTTTTCTAACCATATTTCCACCGATTTTACCAGCATCTTTTGCTGATATATCTCCGTTGTATCCGTCTTTTAAAGTTACACCAACTTCTGAAGCAACTTCATATTTAAATTTATCTAAAGCGCTCATAGCTTCTGGAACTAATTTTTTGTTACTGTTGTTTGAGTTTGCCATGTTATTCACCTCCTGCTATATATAACATTTTGTAGAAAAAACTATTGCTTTTTCTAACATTATGATGTACAATTTTCGAGTAAAATAAACAGGAAATTTTTTGAAAATTGTCAAAAAAATCTCCGACCCCAAATTAACAAGGAGGAAAAAATGTATAAGTTAGTAGCGATAGATTTAGATGGAACGATGTTAAACCAATATGGAGTTGTAACACAACCTACGAAAGAAGCAATACTAAGAGCACAAGAAAAAGGAATTGAAGTAATGATTGCATCAGGTAGGCCAATAGACTCAGTAAAAACAATTGCTAAAGATATTAAAAGTGAAAAATATTTTGTTTCTGGCAATGGAGCAATAATATATGATATACAAAATAATGAAATTATTTATGAAAATACTTTGTCAAAAGCAAAAGCATTAGAGATTATTAAAATTTGTGAAGAAAATAGTATTTATTATAATGTATATACAGAAAAGGAAATTATTGCTAAAAATTTGCAATATAATGTGCTATATTATCATAAGGAAAATTTGACAAAAGCAGAAGAAGATAAAACACATATAAATATTGTTGATAGTATATACGATTATGTAGCAAATATAGATGGAAAAATTTTGAAAATAATGATATGTGATGGACATCAAACAATTTTTAATGCAATAATGAGAAAGTTGAAAGAAGTAGATGACGTAGAAGTTCTTGAAGTAGCTCATATGTCTAGAAAAATTATAAGACAGGGAACAGAAGAAATTCCAATTGAATACTTTTATACTGAGATTTCTGCGAAAAATGTAGATAAATGGACAGCTTTGGAAGTTCTTAAAGAAAAAATGCAAATAAGCACAGAAGAGATTGTAACTATTGGAGATAATATAAATGATAAAAAAATGATTGAAAATGCAGGCATGGGAATTGCAATGGGACAAAGTACTCCAAGAGTAAAAGAAGTGGCAAAATATGTAACTGCCTCTAATAATGAAGATGGGGTTGCAAAGGCTCTAGACATGATAACTAAAGCCTAATGAAATAAAGGGTTACAAGAAATATTACAAAAATATTACAAGAATATTAATTTTGTGTTACAAGCCAAAAACTATGTTGATTTTAATCTAAAAAAGAGGTAAAATATAAAAAGATAGCATATAAATGCAAATATAATAAGGAGGAATAAAAAATGGCATCAAATCCAATGCAAAGAAAATCAAGAAATTCGTTTTTAATAGGAGTAGTAATAACACTGATAATTGCTACAGTACCAATATTTTTCTTATTTAGACAATTAAAGTCTAAAACAGACGAATTAAATACAGAGCTAAATGCAAAAAAGAATGTTTATGTATTAAATCAGGATGTAAAATCAGGACAAATTTTAACAGAGGATATGTTTTCAACTAAAAGAATACATCAAGACTCAATACCAAGTAATGCAACATCAGTAGCATCAGTAATAGATTCATGGTTCTTACAAACAAAAGAAGGAGAAGAAATTCATACTGATAAAGAAGGATTATATTTACAAAGAGATGAAAGCACAGCAGATACTATAGTTGAAATTTGGCAAAATGATGGTTCAAACTATGACACAAATTTAAAAGATAGTGATGGAAACAGAATTGAAAAAGGTGAGAAATTCACATGTATTGATGGAACAATAGAAAAATATATATCATCAAACAGTAGCAGAGAAGTACAAGATGATTATGGAGCTTATTACATAAGCAAAACAGATACACAAACAAGAGTATTCCAAGAGGATGCTACAGAAAAATTCTATATTTTTGAGATAGATAATTCAACAATGAATACATCAACAAAAAGAGTGAAAAAATATATTGATATTAACAATGTTCCAGTTTTAGCTAAAGTTTCAATGAATAAAAATACAGTTATTACACCAAATCTTATTGTACAATCAGATGAAAATATAACAGATGATGTAAGACAAGAAGATTACAATATGATAGTATTACCAGCAGATTTGATGACAGATGATTATGTAGATATAAGATTAATGACACCAACAGGACAAAACTTTATAGTTATTTCTAAAGCTAAAGTTACAATTCCAACAAACAATGATGGAACATACATAACAGATACAGTAAGAATGAACTTAAGCGAAGACGAAATATTAACAATATCAAGTGCAATAGTTGAAGCTTCAGGATTATCTGGTTCAAAACTATATGCAACAAAATATGTAGAAGCAGGAATGCAAAATGCAGCAACACCAACATATATACCAAATGCAGCTGTAACAGCACAAATATCTGCTGACCCTAATATAGTATCAGCTGCAATGGAAACATTAAGAGCTAGATATACAGATACAGCTAAAGCTATAAGAAATAATTATTTACAATCACTAATAGATAGTAGTGATGATTATGAAAATAAAGTTAAATCAAAACAAGATGAAAATACAGCAAATCAAATTACAGCAAGACAAAAATATTTGGAATCATTAAATCAATAAAAATAATTACAGATAAGGGCAGAAAATGCCCTTACTGTAGATTTTACGAAAAACAAAGAAAGGAAGATCCAGACATATGATAAAAATAGGTTTTATAGGTGCGTATGATAAAACAGATATTATATTGAATATAGCAAAAGTTCTTACACTTACAGGAACAGGAAAAAACGTACTTGTAATTGATAATACAATAACTCAAAAATGCAAATACATAGTTCCAGTCATAAATCCTACAAAAACATATGTAACAACATATGAAAATATAGATGTTGCAGTCGGATTTTCAAGTTTGGAAAATTTAAGGCAGTATTTAGGCTTAGAAGAAAATGAACAATTAAATTATGATTATATAATTATAGATACAGACAGTTTTGAAGGGGTTGCAAAGTTTGAACTTCAAGGAGCAGATAAAGATTATTTTGTAACTGGTTTTGATGCATATTCTGTAAAAAAAGGAATCGAAATATTAAGCCAATTAGGAGTACCAACACATATGACAAGAATTTTCTTCTCAAAAGATATGTTAAGAGAAGAAGAAGAATATTTTGATTATTTAGCATTAGGAATAAAAGCTATATGGAATGATGAAAAATTATACTTTTTATTAGAAAATGGCGATTTGCCAGCAATAATCGAAAACCAAAGACTTTCAAAATTAAAATTAAGGAACATGAGCAATACATATAGAGAAAATATAGCATTTTTAGTAAATGACATAGACAAAGATATAGGAGAAAAGAAAATTAAAAGCATAATTAAAGAACTATAGAAGGAGTTAGAAGATGTCAATTATAACATTTTGGAATGATGATAGAGAACAATCTGGAAAAACTTTGACTTCTGTTGCGGTGGCAACAAGGATGGCAATTGATCGTAACTTTAAAGTATTACTTATGTCGACGAGCTTTAGGGATTCTACAATGAAAAATTGTTTCTTCGGAGATGAAGTTCAAAGAAATTTAAAAATTTTTGGAGGAAAAAGCAACAATATAGCTGTTGAAAATGGAATAGAAGGTTTATCAAAATTAGTTACTAGTAAAAAAATAACTCCAGAAGTCATAACAGACTATACGAAAGTTGTATTTAAAGGAAGACTTGAAGTATTATGTGGATATGTTGGAGCTGGAGATAAGACAGTAGATGAAAACTATTCAGAATACGAAAGACTAGAGGAATCTTACATAGACCTTATAAGAAATGCTAATTTATATTATGATATGGTTGTAGTAGACTTAGATAAAAACTTAAAAAAAGAAGTAAAAGACGAAATAAAGAGAATATCAAATTTAAATATATTTGTATTTTCTCAAAGATTAGCAAGTGTAAATAGATACATCAAATTAAAAGAGGAAAATGAAGAATATTATGAGCCAAAATTTTTACCTGTTATTGGCAAATATGATAATAGGTCAAATACATACAATATAAAAAATATTACTAAGTATTTAGGAGAAAAGAAAGAGATCAATGCAATACCATATAATATATTGTATTTTGAAGCAGCAGAAGAAAATAAGGTTGCAGATTTGTTTTTAAGATTAAAGAAAAATTTAATAAAAGAAGATAGATTAGATGATAATTACTTGTTTATGCAGGCTGTTGAAGATCTCGTAAACAAAATTTTAAGAAAATTGCAAGAGTTGCAAAAGAAGATGAGGTGAAAAAATGTCAATAACTAATATTTTATTATCAATAGTTGTTTTGATAGGAGCAGGAGCAGCAGTAGCCTACTTTATAAAGAAAAATAAAAATGCTGAGGTTGAAACAGAGATTGAAAAAGATGATAAGACATATACACTTGACCAAATGAAAAACTATGTTAAGAAAAGATTAGACGAAATAACAAAGATAAACTTATATGATATAGGTCTTTCAGAAGAAGAGTTAAAACGTAGAAAAAACAAAAAATATGCATTAAAAAAGGCTTTAAAAGGCTGTACATATGGAGATGTTAATGATAAGAGATATGTAAAAGAGCTTATTGCAGACTTGTTGGCAAAAGAATATGGTGTAGATGAAACAAACATATCAAGTGCAATACCTTTTGATATACCATCATTATTAACATCACAAGACAAGTTTGACATTTTAATATATGCTTATAAAAAAGAATTTGGATATGAAGCATTAACTCAATTAATAAAGAGATATAATCTTGCTACATTAAAGTATATAGAAGGAGAAACAAAACCTTGTTATGTAATAACAGGTGAAGAAATAGATGAAATCTTTGAAAAAGAGAAGATAGTATTATCATTCCAAGACAAACTTGAAGTAGTAGTACAAAGAATATATCAACATTACAAAGGATATAGTTCAATAGATGAAATAAGAGATATGAACATAGATGGTGTATCTGGTGGTGTATCTGGTTTACCAGAAAGTTTCTTAAGCCAAGTAGCACAGACAGATGGAGACTATTTAGACCAAGTTGCTGAACACAAAGTACCACGTGCTTGTGATAGTATTTGGATATTCTTCCAAGGTAAATCAATTCGTTTAGCATTCTTATCATTTGGAACTGAATCAGAATTAAAGAGAGTATGTCAAAATATTTACAAATATAATAACCCAGGACAGTTGTCAGATACAAATGGTTATAAAATCAACGAAATGAAAGATGGTTCTCGTGTCGTTGTAGTAAGACCATCAATGTCAGAAACATGGGCATTCTTCGTAAGAAAGTTCGACGTAAAAAGAGCAACAGTTGAACAATGGACAGGAAATATGCCAGGAAATGAAAAAGTAATAGAATTATTGAAATACTTAGTAAAAGGAGCAAGAATCACTTCAATCACTGGTGAGCAGGGTTGTGGTAAAACAACATTGTTGATGGGTATGATTGAAAACATATATGAAACCATGAACTTGCGTATCACAGAAACTGCATTCGAGTTGCACTTAAGAAAAGTTTATCCAACAAGAAACATCTTATCAATGCGTGAAACAGATACAATCGCTGGTCAAGAGTGTTTGGACGTACAGAAAAAAACTGATGGTTCTGTAAACATCATAGGTGAGGTTGCAACAGACCCCGTAGCATCTTGGATGATTCAATCTGCACAGGTTGCATCTAAATTTACATTGTTTACTCACCACGCTAAAACATTCCCAGACTTAGTAACAGCTCTACGTAACTCAATGTTAAGAGCTGGAGTATTCAAAAATGAAAAAACAGCAGAAGAGCAGGTAGTACAAGTATTAAACTTTGATATACATTTACAGAAAGACTTTAGAGGAAGAAGATACATAGAAAGAGTTACAGAATGTATTCCAATTGTTGACCAACAAACATACGATAAAGACTATAAGAGCGAGAAGACAATGGATGGAAAAGTTCAAAAATTCTTTGAAAATGCAACAACATATTTTTCAAAAGTAACAGAACAAAACTTATATAGATATCAAAATATTCTTGAATATGTAGACGGTGAATATCAAATCACAAACAAGATAACAGACAAGAACCTTCAAGAAATGAGAGCAAATATGGATGATTCAGACTTAGAAAATTTTGATGCATTTGTTGAAAAATATTGGGGAGATCAAATTAGAAAAGAAAAAAAGGCTAAGGCCGTTAAGTAATAATTTAGGAGGTGTTTTTAGAGCATGAGCATCCAAATGCTAAAATATGTAATTTATGGAATTGTAGGATTAATTGCTGCTGTAGGAATTGCATATTTTGTATTAATGAAAAAGATGGGAAAATCTGAATATAGACAGATGAAAAAATTGCAAGAGGGTACAAAAGCAGATTCATTCTCATTAGATATATTATTTCAAAAACTTTATATAGCTTACATAAGAACACCTTTACTTAAACGATATTTGTTTAAGTTAAGAAGAAGACTTGAAATTATAAACATAGATGACGAATATAACACAAGAAAAGATGCGGCAGTAATATTATCAAAAGCATTACTAATATTCACAGCTATCGCAATATTAACAATAATAATAACACATAATAACTGGTTATTAATGTCAATATTATTAATTTTTGAGTTGTTCATTGTAGATACAATGGTTGATGGCATGGTAGATAAAATCGATAACAACTTGCTTAGAGAGCAAATAGATTTCTTTGCAGAGATACGACATGCATATCACGAATACAACATGGTTGAAGAAGCGATATATCAAGTATCACTTGATGATGAAAAAAATGTTTCAAAACAAGGTGAAAAAATATATGAAATATTAAGTTCAGATGATCCTGAGACTGAACTAGAAAAATATTATGATGTAGCACCAAATAGTTATTTAAAGGAGTTTGCTGGTATATCATATTTAACCCAGGAATTTGGAGATAGAGAGGAAGATGGTTCTTCTTTATATCTAAAAAATATAACAAATATTACACAAGAAATGCAAATTGAAATATTAAAAAGAGATAAATTAAATTATGTATTTCAGAGTTTAACATTTATCTCAATAGCTCCAGTTTTGCTATTGGAGCCATTAAAGAGTTGGGCAACTTCAAATTTTGCATTTACTAGAGAATTCTATTTTGGAAAAGTAGGATTAGTTGCTCAGATACTAGTTGTTTTGTTGACAGTAGTTTCTTATATAATGACTAGAAAATTGAAGGACAATGGTGGTGTACAAGTTGACATTGCACATAATGACCATCCTTGGCAAGAAAAATTATATAAAATTCCAGTATTAAAGCAAATAATAAATTGCTTTATACCAAAAAGAGGAACGAAAGAATATAGAAAGATGCAGAAGCTGATGAAAGATTCGGCATCTAAAGCAAAAATGGAATGGATTTACATTAATAGGTTAGTTTTAGCAGTATTAACAGCAGTTATCTCTGTAATATTCTTTATATTCTTACATAGAATTGCGATAAATTATGTTTATACAGAGCCGACAACTAGACAGCAGGTAATAGGAAGTTTGTCAGAGTCAAAACAAAAATCAGCTATGGAATTGACAGAACAAGATAATTATTTTATTAATAAACTAAAAGGAAAGCTAAATATAACAGAAGAAGAAATTCAGAAGGAAATGTTAAAAAGTAAGTATTACGAAGAAGATGATAAATATTTAAAAGATGATTCAGCTAGAATTAAGAACAAATTAAATGTTGTAAATTCAGAGTCAATGCAATGGTTTGAGTTATTATTATCATTTGGATTTGCTTTAATAGCATACATGTTCCCAGTATGGATGATGTTTTTCCAGAAGAAAATGAGACAGATGGAAATGGAAAACGAAGTAATGCAATTCCAAACAATTATAGTAATGCTTATGAAAATCGAAAGAGTAAATGTAGAAATGATTTTGGAATGGCTAGAGCGTTATTCTAATATTTTTAAAGAACCAATTGCAAGATGTGTAAATGACTACGAAGCTGGTGCATGGGAAGCATTAGAAGAATTAAAAAATTCAGTAACACATCAAGATATGATAAGAATTGTAGAAAGCTTACAGGCTGCAGTAGAAAAAATTCCAATAAGAGAGGCTTTTGATGAGTTAGATGCAGATAGAGATTATCACCAAGAAAAGAGAAAACAAGCAAATGATATGTTAATATCAAGAAAAGGTTTAATTGGTAAGGCTGTAGGATTTGCTCCGCTAATTTGTTTATTTGTTGGATATTTGATTATACCATTGGTAGTAATCGGTATTACAACAATGAGTAGCACATTCTCACAATTAACATAGAACTGGAGGAAAAGATGGAAAATTCAGCAAAGGCAATAATAATTGCTGGTGGAATGTTTATATTAATAATGGTAATAACACTTTTAGTAATATTTGGTCGAAGCCTTAGTTCATATATGCAAGACCAACATGATAAAGAAATGGTAAAACAAATAACAGAATTTAATAACAAATTTGCCAATTACCAAGGCACAGAGCTTAGAGGAAATGAATTGATTTCTGTATTAAATAGAGTTATAGATTATAATGCACTAGAGGCTGGAGAGTATGGTTACGATCCAGTCCTTGTAGAAATAAACTTTAATAATAGAACTGAGTTAGATAGTGTAATAAAATTTAATACTTCTTCTACAGAGGAAAAAAATTTTTTGGATGAGTGTTTTCAAAATAAGAATAAACCAATAATTAAAAATAGTAAAGATAAAGATGACAATCTAAAAACAATATCACAAAAGGGTACAACAATTTTGAGTAAGTATTCTCGAGATGATGCAAATTATATACCAAGATTAACAGATACAAAACTTCAAAAACTTTCTGCTGAAATATCTAATATAGTACAAGAACAAGATAATTCATCTTGGCTAGATGGATATGACGGAGATAGAAAAGCAGTTTATAATAGAACTAGAGCAAAAAAATTAACTAGCATATTAGGATACACGGTAGAAGAAGATGGAACTTGTGCTGTAAACAGTAAAAATATATTAAATGCAGTAAAAAAAGCAACAGTCGAATATTATCAATTTACTCAATTTAAAAGAATAATGTTCAAATGTACATCAATAGAATATAGTCAAGATACTGGACGAATAAATAAGATGAGTTTTGAAGTGAAAACTACAACAGATGGAAAAATTGTAACTAATTAAAGAAAGGAACCATATATGGAAAATGCAGTTAAAGCTATGTATATAGCCGCTGGAGTATTAATAGGAATATTAATTTTAACATTAAGTGTTACATTATTTGCCAGTTTGCAATCATATGTTGAATTTTCTCAAGATCAGATAAGATTTAATGATATAAATAGCTTTAATGAAAAGTTTACTGGTTATATAAATTCAGATGATGGTCAGAGTACTACATTTGACTTAGTAATTCAAGATGTAGTTTCAGCTGCAAATTTAGCATATGAAAATAATGTACAACTTAATTATGATGCATATAGTGATGAAAATGACAAGGCTCAACCTAAACCAGGAAATTTATATGTAGCAGTATATTTGGATGGGACTAGGGTTGATGGAGAAGATAACAAAGTTATTCAACAATTGTTGATAAATAATACTGGTAAATCTAAATATATTTGCTCAAGCAAATACGAAAACAGAGACGGAGATATTGTGTATAATGAAAACTCAGGAAGAGTATGTAAAGTAAACTTTAGGACGCTTTAAAAAATTAGAATAAAACTAAAAAAATAGTTGCAAAAAATGTTGAAAAATTGTATAATGGAGTTGTATAATGAAAAAAATATTTATAATTATAGCAATAATAGTTGTAATTATTGTGGGCCTAGGATTTTGGTACTTATCTTCAAAGACAAATTATAGTGTAATACAAGAAGAAAACAAAGAATATGAAGCATATAAAGACCAGAATGTATATGGCTTGGATGTTGCAACAGTAATAAATAAAGCTGTAGATAGAAACACAAAAAATAAAATTGAAAAAGATGATAAAGGATATTTTATACAAAATGATAAAAATAGTATTGAAGTAGAAATACATATGATAGACAATGAAGAAACATATAAAATGGAAACAATCTTCAATGCTGGCACTGAGCAATTTGTTCAGTATTATGGAAGTGAAAATTTCAAGTGTTCAAAAATAGAATATCATAAAAAAACAGGAAGAATAAAATATATTCTATTTGAACAACAATAAACAAGTTAATAGTGTTCGGCAAAGAATAATTAATATGTCGATATTTAAAATAAACAAAAGTAGAAAAAGGGGGGAGATACTATGGAAAACGCAACAAAAGCTTTATTAATCGCAGCAGCAGTATTAGTAGCTATCTTAATCATTTCTTTAGGATTAGTAGTTTACAATATGGCAGCAGAAACAGTTAATAATTCAGCTAATTTATCAGCACAAGAAATTCAATCATTCAATGAGCAATTTACTCAATATCAAGGTGATAATGTTAGGGGAAGTAATGTTAATGCTTTATTAAAAACAGCATTAAACAATAACATAACAAAAAAACAAGAATCAAAAACAGCTATGATGGTTGCAGTTAAATTAGGTAATACTACTGTTTTAAATGGTTCAGATGGAAATGAAAAATCTTTATCAACAAGAGCAGATGCTTCTAAAATGTACAAGGTAGTTGTAAATCAAGATGGAGAAGGTGGATTAGTACATTCAATAACAATTACAACAGCTGTTACTAACTAATTAGAAAATTATTAAAATTAGAAAGGAGATATACTTATGGAGAACGCAGCAGACGCATTAAAAATCGCATTCGCGGTAATGGTATTTGTATTAGCGCTTTCTTTAAGTATATCTTGCTTATCTGAAGCGAATAGTGCAGTTCAAGCAGTTGCATTTATGCGTGACAGAGAAACAAATTATACTTATGTTACGCCATCTTCTAAGTTAACAAGAATAGTAGGAGTAGAAACAGTAGTTACATCTATGTATAAAGCATATGAAGAAAATTTCCAAATTCGTTTTTATAAGGCTGATGGTACAGAGCTTGTTTTGTACTATAGAACTGATAATAATGGAAATAGAATAAAAAAAGATAATGCAGATATACCAGTAACATATATTGATTTAAAAGACGAAAATTATGCTAATGCAGAAGAAGCAATTACACATTTAAATTTTTTATTGGGAAATTATAGTTCTTATAAAAGCAATGATTATTATACGAAGCATAGTAATTTAAAAAAGTATGAGAAGCAGTTAAATGATTATTATTCTCCTGATGGACTTTACAATTTTTTTGCTGGAAAGACATTTATAGAAAATTTAGGAGAGTATTATCAAGGTACAGACTCTACTAAAATTAAAAAAAGAGTTATAACATATACTATATTTAAGGATAATTAAGGAGGGAATATGGACGATACACCAGTCGATGTAATAGGAATAATACTTGCGGCTATAATAATGTTTATAGTTCCTTTAATATTAATATCAGAAAGAAATGATGATCTATCTCAAATGATTGCAAGTAGTGCAACAGCAGATTTCGTAAATAATGTTGTAAAAACAGGAAAAATTACAACAGATAATTATCAAAACTTAGTATTAAGTTTACAATCATCTGGAAATTCTTATGATATAGACCTAGAAGTAAAAATCTTAGATGAAAATGCATCAAAAGTTGTAACAGATGCAGATGTTAAAAGCGTAGGAAATAATGCATATTATTCTATTTATACTACTCAAATTGAAGATAGACTTCAAAGATCATCAGCTAATTCAGATTTGAATTACAATGGAAAATTAATTTTAAAGCAAGGTGATGTAATTACAGTTACAGTAAAAAATAGTAATGCGACATTTTCACAAGCATTAAAAAGCTTTTATTATAGAGCTACAGGAAGTGATATACATATTATTGTAGCAACATCATCAGGAACAGTTGCGATAAATGGGGCAACATAAAGATAAGTTGATTATTAATATCAATTTATTTTTTTTTAGGAGATTTTATATATGAATATATTTTATATTATTACAGCATTGTTAGTTTTAATAATGCAGATTTTAATAAAAAAGAATGATGAAAAAGAAAGTCTTATAAAATGGATAACATTTAGTATGCTCATTTTTATGGCATATAATATTGTAATTGTTGTTGTAATGTCATTTTTTAATATCAAATCAACATTAATTAATTTAAGTATAATTAATATAATCACAAGTGTAATATTAAGCTTTAAAATTTATAGTGATAAAAAAATACAGAAATATAATTTTGAAAAAAGAGAAATTTTGGCAATAATGCTTTTTGCTATATTTGCAATTTTAATAGGAATAAAAATATACGGAATACCATTTGAAATAAAATATAAAGTCAGTGATGCATCAACACATTGTCTAGCAGCCAGACTATTTGCAGAAAATATGCAATTATTATTCAAACTTAATGTAGATGGAATATATATGTTAGGCCTACAGTTTTTAGCACCTGGAGCATATATAAACAATGGAATATTAATGAATATTTTTAGTGGAATAACAAGTAATACTTATTTATATATTTACTATATTATATTTGATTTATTTAATTTGTATTTATCGGGAATGTTAATGTATAATTTATTAAATAGAAACAAAAATGTTAATCCAACAATACCATATGTATTATCAATAATTTATATGATAAGTTATCCGTTAAGTAGCATAATATCAGGATTTGCATATTTAACATTAGGATTAAATTTTATTATAGGTATATTAATAGTATTCAAGGAGAAAATAAATGAGTATTATAAAATGTTATTATTGTTTTTGTTAGATTTCGCAATAATTTTTACCTATTACTACTTTGCACCAATTATATATTTAGCGGTATTTGTACAAATAATAGCAGAAATAATAAGTAAAAAAGAAAAATTATTTTGTAGTAAGAATATTTTAAAGGTTTTAACAACATTAATATTACCAGGGATATTTGCAATAGTATATTATTTTATACTACAATACTTTCAAAACAAAAATAACATATTTTCAATGTATTCTAGTGTAATTTCTACACCAGGACCAATCTATAAAAATATAATTACAAATATTATTCCATTTTTGATATTTTGCATAATTTATATTATAAATAGCTTTAAAGAACGAAAAATAATTTCAGAAAATATAATGAGCCTAATTACAGCTATAGTAATTGTAGCATTATTCATGGGAAATCATTTTGGAGTAGTTTCAGAGTACTATAATTATAAAGTATATTATTTACTATGGATGTGCATTGTATGTATGGCATATAATGGATTTACACTAATTTTATCTAAAAATAAAATATGGAAGAATATTTTATATGGATTATTGCGGAATATATTGTCTAGGAGTTGTAATTTCTTCTATTTGGAATAAAAATCTATTTGTTTTTGATATATTTAGAAAAAATTATGAAGACATTCAAAATATGCCGTTGGTTTTAAATAAAGGAGAAATAGAATTATTAGATTATTATAATGAAAATGTTAATAAAAACTTTGAAAATAATATGAATACGATGATGCAACAAGCTGAAATAGGTAAAGCAAGATGGGTGATAACAATTACTGAAAATCCAATAATTGGAATAGTGGATGGAATGTATGGAGAAATAATGGAAAATTTGCAGAAATTTGCCGAAAATGAAGCCAAATACATGATTTTGTTCAAAAGGGATTACTGTGGAGACTATGAAAAAATAGAAGATGAAATATTAAAATATAATTTAAAGGTTTTAACACGAAATGAAGAAGGCATGATATTGGAAAAAAATTAAATTGAATAAAAATCAAAATTAAAACAAATAATAAATTTTGAAGGAGTGAAGAATATGAAAGCACTCAAAAAAATAAGTTTAATATTTGTTTTATTTTTTTTATATACATTTGTTTTATCACGCAATTATTTACCAGAAACAATAGCTGTAAAAGGTGAAGAAATAAGGATATCAGATATTGAGGTAATACCAGTAGGAGAAGTTATAGGAATTAAATTATATACAAGTGGAGTATTAGTTGTAGGAACAGCGAAAATAGATGGAGCAGATGGAAATTCTTATAAACCATATGAAAATACAGACATAAAAGAGGGAGATTCAATAATTAAAGTTGCAGGAGAATATGTTAATAGTACTGAAGAATTAATCAATATAGTAAATAGAAATGGAGAAAATCCAATATCTATAAATTATATTAGAAATAATAATGAAAATGTTGCAGAAATAACCCCAGTAAAAGATCAACAAGGTTATTATAAATTAGGTTTATGGGTTAGAGATAGTGCAGCTGGAGTTGGAACGATGACATTTTACAATGAACAAACACAAACCTTTGCTGCATTAGGACATCCTATAACAGATATAGATACAGGTGATATTATTCAAACTTCTTCTGGAGAAATTGATGATGTAAATATTATTTCCATTATAAAAGGAAAAGAAGAAGAGCCAGGAAAGCTACAAGGAGTAATACAACAAGACAGTATAATAGGAAGTATTTATAAAAATACAACATATGGAATTTATGGAATTGTAAAAAATCAAGCTAATGTAAATATAGATTATAATAGAAGAATGAATGTTGCTATGAGACAAGAAATAAACTTGGGTGAAGCTACAATCTTGTCAGATATTAGTGGTGAGTTAAAAGAATATAAGATAGAAATTCAGAAAACATATTTGAACAATAATTATGATAATAAAAGTATGGTAATAAAAGTTACAGATGAGGAATTGCTAAATAGGACAGGAGGGATTATACAAGGAATGAGTGGTTCACCAGTAATTCAAAATGGAAAGTTTTGTGGTGCAATAACACATGTTTTTGTAAAAAATCCAACAATAGGATACGCTGTTTTTGCAGATAGAATGATAAGTGAATTAGCTGAAAATTAATCTATAATTGATCTAAAAAATCAATTATAGATTTTTTAAAATTTATTAAAAAATCTCTTCCTATTTTCTACATTTTATGATAGAATGCACATAGATTGATAAAGGAAGGAATGTGGGTATCATGGAATTAAATAAATGTAGCCGTTGTGGAGCTTTTCACACAAATCAAGGAGATGTTTGCCCAAAATGTGCAAACAAGGATTCATTAGAATTATCAAAATTCAATTCATACATAGAAGAAAACGGTTTTTCATCAATTGATAATGTTGCAAATCAAACAGGAATTACTCAAAAGAATGTTGCAAGATTTGCTAGTTATGAAGGAATAGAAATACCAGAAGCACAAGGAAAAGAAGTTGTAAGTACAGGAGTAGTATTTAATTAAAATAAGAACAGGAGAATGGTGCCAAGCGGTTTGGTGCTAGGCACTTTCTCCTATACAAAAATATTTTGAAAAAATTTTTAAAAAGTGCTTGACAAAATAATCAGAATACATTATAATTTATAAATGTCAGGGAAATGCAGGTGTAGTTCAATGGTAGAACCTCAGCCTTCCAAGCTGATGACGTGGGTTCGATTCCCACTACCTGCTCCAAACAAAACAAACGAAAAATGCTGAAAAGCAAAATGGAAATCCCTTGCAGTTTATATGCAGGTGTAGTTCAATGGTAGAACCTCAGCCTTCCAAGCTGATGACGTGGGTTCGATTCCCACTACCTGCTCCAATTAAAACAAACGGGAAATCGTTTGTTTTTTATTTTTATAATGCAAATTATAAAAATACCTTACTCATGTAGAACATGAGTTACATATCCAAGAGGAGGTGAAAATAATGAACAAATACGAGAGTGTTATCATTATTAATCCAGAAGTTGATGAAGCTGGTTTAAAAGCTTTAGAAGAAAAATTCACAGGATTAATCAATGAAAATGGTAAAGTAGAAGAAGTTGTAGATTTAGGAAAAAGAAAATTAGCTTATGAAATTCAAAAAAACAAAGAAGCATATTATGTACAATTCAATTTTGAATCTAAACCAGAAGCTATTGCAGAATTAGAAAGAATTTACAGAATAACAGATGAAATATTAAAATTCATCACAATAAAAAAATAACGAATAAGAAAAATTAAATTAGGAAACAGTGGGGCCTGAAATAAAGTAGAAAGGTAAAGTGATAAAATATGAACAAAGTAATTTTAATGGGTAGATTAACAAGAGACCCAGAAGTAAGATATACTCAAACAAACAATACAGTTGTTGCATCATTCTCATTAGCAGTAAACAGAAGATTTGTAAGACAAGGAGAAGAAAGACAAGCAGATTTTATAAATATTGTAGCTTGGAGTAAGTTAGGAGAATTTTGTAGCAAATACTTTAAGAAAGGTCAACAAGTTGGAATAATTGGAAGAATCCAAACAAGAACATGGGATGATGACCAAGGTCAAAAACACTATGTTACAGAAGTTGTTGCTGAAGAAGCTTATTTTGCTGATAGCAGAAGAGATGGAGAAGCTTCAAGCTCTTCATTCGAAAGTACATTTGGAACAGCAATGCCAGGTGGATCAGTTCCTGGAGGAGCAGATTTCGAGGTATCTTCAAGTGACGACCTACCATTTTAGAACAAGGAGGGGAATTTAAATGGCAGACAAAAATAAAAAAAGAAATAATAGAAATAACAATAATTATGATGATGATTTTAACCCAAAGTTCAGAAAACAAAGAAAAAAAGTTTGTGCATTATGCAATGACAAAAACTTTGAATTAGATTATAAAAATCCTGAACAATTAAGAAAATTCATCAATGATAAGGGAAAAATATTACCAAGAAGAACAACAGGTGCTTGTGCTAAACATCAAAGAGACATAACACTTGCTGTTAAGAGAGCTAGACATATTGCAATATTACCATATGCAACAAAAGACTAATACAAAATGGCGAAAATGGGGTCGGAGAATTTTTTCACATTTGCGAAAAAATTCTCCGACCCCAT
>OBAH01000285.1_pt1 | contig 47225 bp, 34 predicted proteins | sample 1517491 | NCBI WGS metagenome assembly OBAH01 (sample SAMN04571697, study PRJEB22368) | human gut metagenome | biome: human gut; material: stool | host: Homo sapiens | place: Luxembourg | collected 2012-08-03
TTTTTGGTTGAAACCGAGAACTGCTATTATGTTTTTGATTATTACAAAGGCGAGATGCCGAGCCTTGACAAAAGCAAGGAAGTTGTCGTCTTTTGCAGTCACTTTCACCAAGACCATTTCAACCCGAAAATTTTTGAAATTCTTGATGATATGGGTATGAATTATCAGGCTGTTTTGGCAAAGGATATCAGCAAAAAGAGGTATCCTGCCGGTGTGAAAGTTACGACTGCTTATCACGATCAGACCTACATTCTTGACAACGGCACACAAGTTAGTACGCTTCTTTCAACCGACAGCGGTGTTGCTTTTATCGTCAAAACAAGCGGTGGCATGATTTATCACGCAGGTGATTTGAACGATTGGCATTGGGAGGGCGAGACGGAAGCCGACAACCGCCACATGACCTCAATGTACCGTGCCGAGATTGACAAAATCAAGGGCGCTCATTTTGATGCCGCATTCGTTCCCCTTGACCCAAGGCAGGAGGAACACTATGCCGACGGTATGCTTTATTTTTTGGAACATGTCGATTGCAACGCCGTTTTCCCTATGCATTATTGGAACGAGCCGAGCGTGATTGATAGGTTTACCACCGAATATCCGCAGTATAAATCACGAATAAAAAATACAGAATCAGCCAAAGGAGAAGAAATATGAGCTTTAGAATGATTCACGAAAACTATAATGTTTCCGATTTGGATAGGTCGATTAAGTTTTACAATGATGCGCTTGATTTACACGAGGTCAGTCGAAAAACCACCGACGATTTTATTATCGTTTATTTGAGCAATGATTCAAGCGATTTTGATCTTGAACTTACTTGGCTTAAAGAACATCCGCAGCCGTACGATTTGGGTGAATGTGAATTTCATTTGGCATTTAAGGCAGATGATTTTGACTCGGCACATAAAAAGCACGAAGAAATGGGTTGTATCTGCTTTGAAAATCCTGAAATGGGTATCTATTTCATCGAGGACCCGGACGGCTATTGGCTGGAAATTTTGCCGTAATATTGGACTATACTATAAACAAAAGGAGTTGAGGAATACAATTTCTCAACTCTTTTATGTTTATGCAAGCAGTTCATTTAATTTTAAAACTATTTTTTCTTTTTCGCCGTATCCTGTTGTGCTCAACCTCATTAGTGGTAAGTCATACTTTGCGAAAATACCGTCTTTTATAATATCCCTTTGATAAGATTATACACAGGTTTTAGGAATCATAATAAGAAACTTTGGAGTTTGAAGAGTGGCTTGAGAGTAGTTTTCCGAATAGAATCAAGAAAAACAAATAACTATAATTAACCTTATGGAACTGTTTGAGTAACAGCTCCGTTTTGCTTTGACTTTTTCTTGATTTTCCTTTATAAATCCGCAATAATCATTGCTTTTAAGCGTTCAGTGTGATATACTAAACTTGTATAATTGTAACTATCTGAAAGCGAGGAAAATCTAATGGATTCTAACATCGAGCGCTGGTACTCAATGAAAGAAATATGCGAATATCTTGGCGTCAGCCGTGATACCGTACTTGATTGGATAGAAAGAAGAAATATGCCCGCAGCAAAAATCGGACGCCTTTGGAAATTCAAAATCAGCGAAATTGACGCTTGGATGAAATCCGGTGTTGCAGCGGATAAATAATCAAATTTCGGAGGCATATATGAGTTTTATTGAATCTTACAAGCATCTTGATAAAATATGCGGAGAAATGTTTGAAACTCAATATGGAGTATCCGCCTATATAGATGAAATGCTAAACAATCCTCGTGGTTCTTTTCTTGTCAGAGGATGGGAAAATGATTTAAAACAACTAAAGCACTATCGTTGGATTAGGAATCAAATAGTACACGAACCCGATTGCTACGAAGAAACTATGTGCGAAGCCGGAGACGATGAATGGCTTGATGATTTTTATGAAAGAATAATAAATCAAACTGATCCGCTTGCAATGTATTTTCAAGCAACAAAACCACATCCTGTCGCAAAATCCGCACAAAATCACGAACCGGCTCAACTGCAATATACATATTCTAAACAGCCTAGCCAACCAAAACATAAATCAAAAAAGGTCGTAAGATGGATTGTGTTTTCAATTATCGTGGCTGTTGTTCTAATGTACTTAGTACTTAAATACTTTATTAATTGATTTCGGAGGTGCAATATGGCACTTGAAAATAAATTAGGTTTGACAAGTTCTGCCGACCTAGCCCGTGAAGAAGAACGCATCAGCAAGAAAAAGGCTGTCGAGCTTTTTGAAACTGGCTTACTTGATACTCTTCCGGCAGGTAAGTTTGTAACATTGCAGGCAATCCACAAGTACCTTTTTGAGGATATTTATGACTTTGCCGGAGAAATCCGCACGGTTAATATGGCTAAAGGTAATTTTCGTTTTGCACCGCTTATGTACTTGCAAGCGGCACTTGAAAATATTGACAAAATGCCACAGTCAACATTCGATGAGATAGTAGAAAAGTATGTTGAGATGAACATTGCTCACCCGTTCCGTGAGGGCAACGGTCGAAGCACTCGCATTTGGCTTGACCATATCTTAAAAAATGAAATCGGCAAAGTTATAGACTGGAGTAAGGTGGATAAAGAGGACTACTTACTCGCAATGGAACGCAGTCCGATTAAAGATGTAGAGATTAAAGTGTTGCTAAAAGGTGCGCTTACCGACGAAATAAACAGCCGTGAAGTTTATATGAAAGGTATCGACCACAGCTACTATTACGAAGGGTATACAACCTTTAAGACGGAGGAACTATAATTATGATAGGTGAAAAATTTACTTTAATGCAATACTCCATAAGTGCAATACTTGGTTTAATTGAGGCTGAGGATTTTGTAATTCCAGAAATACAACGTCCCTTTGTATGGAAAAGAAGTCAAGTTAGAGATTTAATAGACTCGTTATATAGTGGTTATCCTACCGGGTATATTATTACTTGGAAAAATCCTGATGTGCAGACTAAAGATGGCGGAAAAGCCAATGGTAAAAAAATACTCATAGACGGTCAACAGCGTATCACTTCACTTATGGCGGCAATTTCCGGCAAAGAGGTACTTGATGAAGATTTCAACAAGGATCGCATCAAGATTGCATTTAATCCGCTCGCTACAGATGAAACCAAACGTTTTGCAGTTCAAGATGCTTCTCATTTAAAAAATAAAAAGTGGATTCCTGATATTTCTGTTGTTTTCGATAGCAATTTTGATCCATTTGATTTTGCTTTGAAATACTGTGAAGACAACGAAGGCATCAAACCTAACGACATTAATAAAGCCATTACTGCATTGAAAGGCATTGCAAATCGTCAAATCGGAGTAATTGAACTTGATCATTCGCTTGATATCGATGAAGTTACAGAAATTTTCATTCGTATCAACTCCAAAGGCACAGCACTCAGTCAATCTGACTTTGTAATGTCTAAAATGGCGGCCGACATCGAACACGGCGGCAATATATTGAGAAAGACAGTTGATTATTTCTGCCATCTCGCTGTTAAGCCGGAATTTTATTCTCATATAACAAATGATGAAGAATTTCAAAATTCAAAATATGCTTCCAAAATCAAATGGCTTTCAAAGGATTATGATGATATTTTTGATCCTGATTATGGCGATATGCTTCGTGTTTCCTTTATGCACCAGTTTCGCAGGGGAAAACTATCAGATCTTGTGAGCTTACTTTCAGGCAGAGATTTTGAGACAAAAGAATACCGTGACGATATCGTTGATGAATCTTATCGTAAACTTGATAAGGGTATTCAAAACTTTATAAACGAGTACAACTTTGCTCAATTTATTATGGCAATAAAAGGTGCCGGATTTATTTCTCACAAATTGTTAAATTCGGCTATGACGCTTGATTTTGCATACACATTATATTTGATGTTGCTTGATGATCCAACCATCCCGAATGCCCAAATCAAGCGTTATGTTCAAAAGTGGTTCGTTATGTCCACTCTGACATCCCGTTACATAGGTTCTCCTGAAACTGTAATGGACAGAGACATGAGAAGTATTGCCGAGAAGGGATTTTTGAACTTCCTTGCAGATGTAGAAGCATCTTCTCTTTCTGATTCTTTCTGGACGGTAACGCTTCCTCAAAATTTGGAAACATCATCCATAAACAGCCCTGCATTTAATACCTTTATTGCGGCACAAATCAATCTTAACTGCAACTCAATGCTTATGAACGGAACTAAGATTTCCGATCTTGTTACTATTTCCGGCGATGTACATCATATTTTCCCACGTGCATACCTCAAGAACAATGGGGTAGCCAATAAGACAAAATATAATCAGGTCGCAAACTACATTTACCTTGATACTCAAGTAAACAAGGCAATAAACGATGATTCACCTAAAATATATTTTACCAAAGTAAAACAACAGTGCAAAACCAAGGAAATTGAATTAGGCAATATTTCGGACGAGTCACTTCTTTTGTCTAATCTTTCAGAAAACTGTATTCCGAACGGTATTGATAAAATGGATGTGTCATCCTATGATAATTTCCTCAGTGAGCGTCGTAGGTTGATGGCTGCTTTAATTGAAAGATATTATAAAGGATTATAAGTTTCTATAATAAAATGGCTCTTGATATCTACCCAACAACACAGAATGGATATGCAGATTAGATATTAAGATGTACTCCAAATGATTACACAACCTTTAAGACGGAAATTGCAAGAAATGAGGTGCAAATATGCCGGATAAAAATTGGCAATTTGAACTTGAAGAATATATAAAGCAAGGCGAACCCGACAAAGCCGAAAAAAGTGAAGCGTGGCAAACTGCCATCGGTTTGCAGGCTGTTGACGGGCTGAATACTTCTGACTATTTGTTAGACACCGCCAAAGAGCATATCGAGGGTAAAATCACAATCGACGAGGCTCAAAAGCGTATTCACAGTTACTATGAGCAGCGTTCTGTGCGCACCGAAACGGAAAATGAAACCAAAGAGGCAGACATTGTTTCGGCAAGAATCGCAAAGTTATTAGGAGAAAAAGCGTTTCAGTTTTCCCCTGCCGAGTGGCTTTCGATTCATCGAAGATTGTTCGAGGGCGTGTTCGGTCACGCAGGACAAGTCAGGCAGTACAACATCGCAAAGAAAGAGTGGGTTCTGAACGGCGATACGGTTACCTATGCGGATTGGAACAGTATTAAGGAAACCTTGGATTATGACTTTGCAACCGAAAAACAGTTTTCTTACGAGGGCTTGTCGGTTGATGCGGCTGTAAAGCATTTGGCAAAATTTGCTTCGGATATTTGGCAAATTCACCCGTTCAGCGAGGGAAACACCCGTGCTACTGCCGTATTTATGATAAAATATATGAAAACATTCGGCTTTAGCGTAAACAACTACGCATTCGAAAAAAATTCTTGGTATTTCCGCAACGCTTTGGTTCGTGCTAATTACAATAACCTGCAAAAAGGCGTCCATTCCACGACTAAGTTTTTGGAAATGTTCTTTTCAAATCTCTTGTTAGATACGCATTATGAACTGAAAAACAGATATATGCATATTGATTATGTGGACGAAAACACATCCCAAAGTATCAAGCCAAAAGCTCTAAAGTATCAATTTGATACTTTAGACTGCACTTTGGAAGAGCTTGCAGTTTTAGAATTGGTCGCAAAGAACCCGACAATAAAACAGCAAGAGCTTGTAGAAGCAACCGGAAAATCAATTGCAACCATAAAGCGAATTATGAAATCCCTGCAAGATAAAAACTATATCCGCCGTGAAAACGGAAAGAGATACGGTAAGTGGGAAGTGTTGGTGCTGTAACTAATTAATACAGTTAAACTATAAAAACAAATTCTTTTATTTGGAGAAATAAAACCAATGACTATATTTCAGCAAAATGAAATTGAAAAAAGAATCGATATTTTAGAGGATGATATTGCAGATATTGATCCTATTATTCTACGCATTTTACTAAAAGATAAAACCACACGCAAAAATATACTCTGGTGTACAAAGGATTATGAATCTTATGGTCCTGAATATAATGAGCGTGCCGAGATGAAGGTTAAATTGATTACAGGACGATATTTTAATGTTATTCAACCCCGTGCGGCAAAATCAAAAAAAGTTCAAGAGCGAAGAATAAGAAAAAGAGCGGAAGTATTTACCCCATCATGGATTTGCAATGAACAAAACAATCAAGTGGACGAAGCTTGGTTTGGCAGAGCAAATGTTTTCAATACACCGAAAGAAACAACTTGGATAACAAATAACGAAAAAATTCTGTTTGAAAACGGTAAAAAAACTTGGAAAGCATATGTTGATGCTAAACGTTTGGAAATAACATGTGGCGAAGCCCCCTATCTTGTCAGTAGATATGATACAACCACCGGTGAGTTAATTCCTGTAAATGACCGTATTGGACTATTTGATAGAAAAATGCGTGTTGTAAACGAAAATTGCGAAGAAACAGAAAGTTGGATTAAACATTCGCTGCGGGCATTAAAAAGTGTATATGGTTATGAGTTTCAAGGAGATAGCATACTAATTGCAAGAGAAAATCTACTGTATGATTATATAGATTACTATAAAGCAAAATTTAATGAATACCCCTCTATCACTTTACTGAAAGAAGTGGCCAACATAATAGCTTGGAACATATGGCAAATGGACGGTCTTAAATGTGTGGTACCATATTCTTGCCGAAAAATCAAGGGAAATTATCAACAAATGAACTTGTTTGAAGGCATAGACAAAGAAACAAGCGTTAATTGCCCAGGATGTGAGAAAAATGATATTTATAAGCACAATGGCATCTATTGCAGAATATTCGATTGGACAAACTATAAAAAAAGCATACCATTTATTGATGTATTGAAAGAAGGCACAAAGCGTGGAAAGATTTGAACAAACACTTGCATATAAGTTGATATATGTATTTAGTATGCCATATGATGACCATAAGGGTTTACTAAAAGTTGGTGAAGCAACCTTGAAAAGCAATAAGCAACCTAATGATATACTGCCTAATTCACGTGACTTAAATCAGGCTGCTCACGCAAGAATCAAACAGGAAGTCGGCACTGCTAGCGTAAGATATACCTTGTTACATACTGAGCTCGCTGTGAGAACTGTGGGTAACTATTTGGCTGCTTTTAGTGATAAGGACGTTCAGAAAGTGCTTATGAATTCCGGCATTCATAAGGTTCAGCCTAACGGAAAAACCGGTGCCGAATGGTTTGCCACTAATATTGAAACAGCAAAGGCTGCTATCAAAGCTTTAAAAGAGGGAAAATCTTCATTATCTTCTGCTGATATTGCAAAAAATACTCCTCATGAAACGATTGAATTTCGTGAAGAACAAATAGATGCTGTCAATAAAACATTAAGAACCTTCAAAAAAGATGATGAAATGCTTTGGTATGCCAAAATGCGTTTTAGCAAAACTTTGACTGCTCTTGAGGTTATTCGTCGCAATCAATATCGCAGAGTAATAATCGTTACCCATCGTCCCGTTGTTGATGATGGTTGGAGTGATGATTTCAAAAAGGTTTTCTTTCACGGAAATTCAGAACACGATTACTATTATGAGCGCAAGACCAAAGATTCTGCATATACATTTGACGAAAAGACAGATTCTGAGAATGACCTCAAAATCCGTAATCATGATAAAAATGGAGACCATTTTATCTACTTCGCTTCTATGCAAGATTTAAGAGGCTCTCAAATTGTCGGAGGAAACTTCAATAAAAATAATGCTGTGTTTGCTCTTGATTGGGACTTAATTGTTATTGATGAGGCTCATGAAGGAACACAAACAAAGCTTGGTGACAATGTAGTTAAAGCTCTCAAAAAAGAGCACACTAAGGTTCTTGCACTCTCTGGTACACCGTTTAATCTTCTTGATAAGTTTGGAGAAGATAATGTTTACACTTGGGACTATGTAATGGAGCAGAAGAAAAAGACCGAGTGGGATTTGGCTCATTATGGCGACCATAACCCTTATGCTGATTTGCCTCAAATGCACATTTACACATACGATTTAGGTGAGAAATTAAAGAAATATATTTCCGATGATTATGGCACAAAAGCCTTCAATTTCAGAGAATTTTTCAGAGTTTGGTACAAAGGGCCTAACGGCAATCGTGAACTCCCAAAAAATGCCGTCGAGGGCAAATTTGTTCATGAAAACGATGTGAATGCATTTCTCGATTTAATGGTAACGGAAGATGCAAATAGCGGTTATCCCTATTCAACTCAAGAATACCGTGATATGTTCCGCCACACTTTGTGGATGGTTCCGGGTGTTAAAGAAGCAAAAGCATTGAGTGAGCTTCTTAGAAGCCACCATGTATTTAAGAATTTTGGCATAGCAAATGTTGCCGGAGAAGGCGATAAATATGAAGAAGAACATTTAAATGATGCGCTGGAGCTTGTACGCAAAACCATTGAAGAAAATGACTACTCTATAACTCTGTCTTGTGGAAAGTTAACAACGGGTGTTACAGTAAAAGAGTGGACTGCTGTTCTTATGCTTTCGGGTTCATATTCCACTGCGGCGGCACAATATATGCAAACTATTTTCAGAGTTCAGTCAGCCGGAGCAATTGACGGTAAGCAGAAGACAGACTGTTATGTATTTGATTTTGCACCTGACAGAACACTCAAAGTTTTAACCGAAACAGTGCATTTATCCCGTAAACCGGGTAAAAGTCAGCAAAAACGCAGGGAGGCTATGACCGAATTTTTGAATTATTGCCCTGTTATTGCTATTGCGGGCTCAAGAACGAAAACTTACAGTGTTGAGTCTATGATGGAACAAATTAAACAGATTTACGCTGAACGTGCGGTAAATAGCGGATTTGAGGATGAATCTTTGTACAACGATGAACTCCTTAAGCTTAACGAGATTGACGCATCTAAGTTTAATGAGCTTAAAGATATTATTGGTGCATCTAAGGCTTCAAAGAAAAAGAAGGATGTTGTTGTAAACGGACAAGGATTGACGGATGAGCAGATTGAACATTTAGATGACCCCGAACCGGCTACTCCGCCAACTTCTTCAACACCTGAAGAGTTAGAAGACCGTAAGAAAAAGAAACAAGCTAAAGAAGCGAGAAAGAAGGCCATTGATATTTTGCGTGGTGTATCAATCCGTATGCCACTTATGATTTATGGCGCTGATGTTCCGATTGATGAAGATATCGATATTGATAGTTTTGTTGATATTGTCGATGATGAATCTTGGAAAGAATTTATGCCTACAGGCGTAAGTAAAAAGATATTTACCGAGTTCACTAAGTATTATGACCGAGACGTATTTATTGCGGCAGGTAAGCGTATCAGAAGGCTTGCGGCAGCCGCCGACAGGGAAACACCGACAAGACGAGTTATTCAAATTGCGGAAATTTTCCGCCACTTCAAGAATCCCGACAAGGAAACGGTTCTTACTCCGTGGAGAGTTGTTAATATGCATATGTCTGAAACTCTCGGTGGCTGGTGTTTCTTTAATGAAAATTTTGAGGATGATACTCAAGAAGAAAAGCATCGCCTTGAAGAACCTCGCTTTGTTGACAGAGGCGAAGTAACAAATACTGTATTTGCAGAAAATGCAAAAATACTTGAAATCAACTCAAAAACGGGTTTGTATCCTTTATATGTTGCTTACAGCTTTTATAAGCAGCGTATGGAGGGGATGAGCGATGATGACTGGGCACCTGAGGAATGTCAATATTTCTGGAATGAAGTTATCAGAGATAATGTTTATGTTATTTGCAAAACACCTATGGCAAAATCTATTACCAGAAGAACTCTTTGCGGTTACAGTGATGTTAAGTGCAACGCTCATTATTTTGATGACCTTGTAAATATGCTTAAAAACAAACCGGAGCAATTCAAAAAGCGTGTTCTGAAAGGCTCCTACTGGAAAAAGGATGTGAAAGAAATGAAGTTCGATGCAGTCGTTGGTAATCCGCCTTATCAGGAGGAAAGCAATGGAGATAGTAATGCAAAGAAATCAATATATAATTACTTTATTGATAGCGGTGAAGAATTGGCAGATAGAGTAACTCTAATACATCCTGCAAGGTTTTTATTTAATGCTGGTGACACTCCAAAAGCGTGGAATGAAAAGAAACTTAATGATATTCATTATCAAGTTATAAAATATTGGTCTGACAGTTCAGACATTTTTCCAACAGTAGATATTAAAGGTGGAGTAGCCGTTACATACTGGGATAAGCGTAAAGAATTTAAACCTATAAAACTCTTTACTGCTTTTGATGAACTGCATTCTATTTTAGAAAAGGTTGAAAAACTTAATGAAGATAGCTTGTCGAGTATAATAACCAATCGTGGAACTTATAAATATTCAAACTTAGCATATACAGAGCAGCCAGATGAAATGATGAAAACAGCAGACAGAAGAATTGCTCCAAGTTCGTTTGAACGAATGCCTAAATTATTTACTGAGGAAAAGCCAAATGATAAGCATGAATATGTTCAAATACTCGGTAATATTAAAAATGAGCGCTGTTATCGTTGGTTTAGAAAGGATTATATTTCACCGGTAGATAATTTAGAAAAATATAAAGTTATTGTTCCTAAAGCAAATGGCTCAGGAGCAATCGGCGAAGTATTAAGCACGCCGTTAATCGGCACGCCGTTAATCGGCACGCCGTTAATCGGCTATACTGAAACATATATTTCTATTGGTTCTACTGATAGTTTTAGTGAGGCGGAAGCAATATTGAAATATGTAAAAACTAAATTTGCAAGAACTATGCTTGGTATATTAAAAGTAACACAAAATAATCCTAAAGAAACATGGCAGTATGTTCCAATGCAAGATTTTACAGATAATTCTGATATTGATTGGTCTAAGTCTGTTCATGAAATAGACTTGCAACTTTATAAAAAGTATGGACTTTCAGATGAAGAAATCGCTTTCATAGAAAGCAAAGTTAAGCCAATGGATGGAACTTCATATTATGAGTCAATGCTGAAAATGAGTTATCAAGATATTGTTTCTGCATTGCTCAAAAAATACGGTTCTGCAAAACACAACTACTTCAAAGATACTGCTTGCAAAGCAAAAAATCCTTTGGTTACTCGAACCAATGAAGGACTGTTCTGTCATCATATTGATGAAGACAAGGCAATAATGCTTTGTAACGATAAATTTGCAGTTAATAATCCTTTTGAGTATCAAAAAGCGGACAGACTTGTTTACTGTAATTTGCTTGAGCATTTACTGCTTCATGTAAAAATTGCTGAAAATCCAAACCCTGATGCAAATGAAAACGAACTTCCCGGCATAGGCGGAGCAATCAACTTCATATGTAAGGATTTAAACGACATTTATTCAGGCAAGGAATTTGCTGATGAGTGGCGTAAGAATGTAGCAAATAAAGTCAAGGATAACTTTGATGATTATATTATTATCTTGCGTTATCTTTGGAATATAGTCGAAAAAAATCCGGTCTATAAAGCTATCATAACTAAAGAAATGCTTTGCGTTGGATGGGACGGTAAGGTTGTTAAAGAGGTTATGAACGCTCTTAATGACGGTGAATAAAATTCAAATTATACCCGTATAACACTAAAAGGCACAACTGACGGTACTCCCCCGAAAGCTGTGCCTTTCGATTTAGATATAAATCAACTCTGCATTTACGATTTCTGTTACACAATTGTAGATGGTACTCATTCTTACCTAACCTTGTTCACGGAGATACATTGCTAAATTCTTTCAATAAAAACAGGAAGGAGAATGACCTGACAACCTTTGATTATATCGTGAATAATCCTTTTTAAACTTTCTTCGCTATTAAATTTTTCTATTGATTCTTTTTTATAATCGTTTATATGTCTGCAACTTCTTACAATTAAAAATCCCCTATGGTATTTTGTTTAATTCTACCATAGAGGATGTCTTTTTTTATTGTCCATTTTTACGGACTTATACAATTACCTTTAACTCTTTTTGTTATTCTGCATTTGGAGTAATAATATCTTTTGTTCGTACCTTATCTAGAACGGTTTGATAAACATCAATGTCGTATTCCGGAGCCATCTCAAAAGTTGCAAATAAAGCATATGGAATTAAGACATCAGCATCTGAATCAGAAGCATCGCCTCGACAATTCACCTTAATTGTTAGTGATTCGTTTTCATCCCAAACTTGGATGCTTTCTGTTTCGAAGATTTCATGCTGCAGCGTTCCTCTTTGAACTGCATTATAGTCATATTCTGTACGTGCGCCTGCAATATTTTGACCATTGTCTAAAGTAAACCACACTTGTTTTTCACGGTATTTGATTGATGAAGGATGAATCGGAGAAAAATATGCCAGTGTAACTGTAAGTTTGCGTTTATATTTTTGGGTGTGGAAGTTGAATGGTAAAGGAATGGAATAGATATAAGCTTGATTTTGCATAATATCGCCATATCCAATCAGTGTAATTTGATTCTTAGTGCATTCTTTTACTTTTTCAACATCAGCAACGCCATAACCCAAAATTTTATGAATGTCATTTTTCTTCTGTCTGCTGGATAAGTTCAAATAGTTTATGCAATCATCTTTTAGTTCCGACCAAGATGCTCCGTGTGCAAGCATCGCTTTAAGCATAACCGCTACATAATCATAAGGAACATTTTCGCCAGTTTCAGAAACAAACACATCATTTAAGATGTCATAACACTCCGCTGCTTTGTTTGAAATAAGTGCGGCAGAATTACTTGTTCCAAATGTGTAACCAGTGGCTCCTAATCCTTGTCTAGATAAATTTGGATACGCTGATTGAATGCCAGGTTTTCCGGTGTTAGAAATCACCCATTTTGCATTATCTCTTTTTGTTACATCATCCCTGATAAAACTTCTACCGCCTGGATATAAAATATCTGGCTTTACGGCACTGTTAATTCCTCGTCCATAGGATCCATACAAGGATGGAACACCGTCGGCACAAATGCTAGTCATGTTGGAAAAAGGGGTTTCATCGTTATTATCAGAAAAAACAGATCCTATTGTTAATGAGTTCATGCTTTCAGCTGGAGATAAAAGACGTAACGATCTCAAATTATCAGAAATATAATTATAAACGAACTTATTCTTTTCGTCGTTAGGCAAAGCAGCATATGTTGAAAAATTCATTCCTAATTCTATGTCATTTGAATGATTTCCTGCACTAACAACAAAAAGCACACGGTATTTATAACTTAACCAGTCTAGCAATCTGGCCAACGGACTTATCATATTATAATATTCACGATAGGATATTCCAATCGACAAGTTAATTACACGAACTGAAGGAGCAACTCCTCCAACAACTGGTTCAAAAAGACGACGAACACATTCATGTATTTTATCTACAAGCAAGAAATCGTTTGGTATAAATTCTTCTACGATATCTCGCCAATCCTTTTGAGATTTCATGATAGGGCGCACATAGATTCTATGAATATCTTCTTTTATTGAATCCATAGTTTGACCACGTAAAATTAGCGAAGCCATTGATGTGCCATGGATACGTTCGTCTACTGGATAACTGCTACTTAATGAATCTGGATCATCAACTAAAAGAAGGTTGCTTAACAAAGGATGATTCTCTTGCGGCATTCCATCAAATAAAGCAATAATAGGTTCATTAATAATTCTGGTGGGTGTTGATAAAGATGTGAAATTCTCTGTTTCTTCTGTCGGTCCAACCATAATTGTTTGGCCGGTTCCTTTCATAAACATTACTTCATCAGCAAGGACCAACTCTACTTCTTCTCTGTTAAGAATTCTTTGTGCATATGCTCTTGGTATTTCAGCCAGAAGAGCGTGATATTGAATTTCAGGGATAAGTGAACTACTGATTACAGTTCCTCCTACCGAACTGATTAAATCAGTAATTCGGCATTCCGCTGAGTCTCTTTTATGTTTAGCTGAACGATAGAATAATTCTATTTGAGTTCTAACGGTATTATTTTGATCATCCTGCAATTCTTCGTTCCATTCTTCCAATAGGCCTGTATCCTCAATTCTTTCTTGTATTCCCCATTGGTGGACATCCTTTAATGTTGAGAATAAATGTTTAAATCCTGTTAAGCCTCTTTCAAACTTGAAGTGTTCATTTGAACTATAATTGTTCCAAAGAGAAAGAATTTGCGATAATGCCTGCTGGTTTGTTAATATGCAAAAAACTTTTGTTGATAATTGTTTGTTATCGTCACGATTTCCTTTATCATCAAGTACATAGAAATCATCGTTATTAGGACAAGTATTAGATAATTCCATAATCCATTCTACATTAGGATAACGAGTTTTAAGTGTGTTTACGGCTGTGTAGAATCCACTTGGATCACCAACAGTTTCGAATACAAGAGTGTATTCTGGCTCAACTGCAGTTGCAGTTGTTGTCATTCTAACATTGCCGTTTTCAAAAGCTCGTTGTAGAACAGCAAATTGAGGAGAAATTCGAACTTTTTGTCGATCAAATGTAGGTTTATAAAATTTTGGCGAACCACCGTGCCTTTTTGCTTTATCGGCAGTGGCTGGTTGTGCAAATAATACCAACGGTCTTTCAGGCATTTTTTATACCTCCTTACTTTTCTTCGGTTTGATATCCAAAAAGTTTTAATTGTTCATTTGTTATTGCTTTAGAGCTAGCTGTAGGAGATCTCAAAATGAATTTTCTATAAACTGATAAAGCAAACTCCTCGGCTTCTGCGTAACTCTTACCATATAACTTTTTTGCAAGAGTACTTGGTTCTAATCCGAAAGAAAAGTTCATTTTTTTCTCGAATGAAGAAAACCAATGTTCAAGATTTCTACGAGTAGGTTTGGGTAGTTCAAGTTTTAATTGAAATCTTCTCCACACCGCTTTATCAAGCAAGGCATCGTGATTTGTTGCAGCAATAGTTACCACATAGCTGGGTAACGCATCGATTTGTAGTAACAAAGAACTAACCACTCTCTTAATTTCGCCTGTTTCCTGCTGATCTCCTCGTTCTTTTCCAATGGTATCAAATTCATCAAAAAACAATACACATTGTCTTGTTTTGGCATATTCGAAAAGTTTTGAAAGTCTAGATGCTGTTTCACCTAGGTAAGCTCCAATTATACTTTCGTATCTAACAGTCAATAAAGGAACCATAAGCGCCTCTGCAATTCCTTCAGCAACCGAAGTTTTTCCATTGCCAGGAGGCCCAATTAATAGTACTTTATTCCTAGGTTCAAGACCGTATGAACGAAGCAAATCAATTCGTGTTTGTTCCTCAATTAAATCACGACAAGAATTATACACATTTCCGGGTAATAAAAGCTGATCCAGACGTTTATTTGGAACTTTCTCATAAAATAGTTGATTAGTAATATTATTTGGGGAATTAATAATTTGAGGGGAATTTCGAGTGTTTAAATTGTTCGGATATTGATTGTTATTTAATAATTCGCTAATTTTGTTTGCTAATATTTCGTGCTGCTTTGATCTTTCTTCGGCACAAATTGCTTCTGCAGCTTTTCTAAAAGAAACATCGTCTTTTATAAGTCCTGATTTTATTAATTCACATATTAAATCTGCTCTGGCCATATAAATACCTCCTAATTATATTAATGTATTATAAAATGTCAGAGCTTTTTAAGTTCTTCCACATCTATAAAATTGCTTTCGCAAAAATCATAAAACGATTTTTGTGCTAGTTTGCTTGGTGTGTTTTTAGAGTTTTCCCATCGGTTTATAGTTGCAAAACTCACACCTAATATTTGCGCCAACTTATCTTGACTATAATCAAGAATCTTGCGAACGTGTTTTACCTGTTCTGAAAACATTACAATACCCTCCATTTTCTTATCGTAATTATATAACATTTGTTATAATAAGTCAACATAAACGATAAAATCAAGCTGTATTTTTGCCCAATTGGCAATAACACACTTTTGCTTTATCGTATTAGACGAGCAACAGGCACGAGAAATTGACTCTTGTGCCTGTTGCTATTTTATGTATCGATTATAAGTTCATCACCACAGTCTGTGTATATGTCAGGTAATATGAATTTATTTTGAATATTGAGAGATAAAGCGATGTTCAATGTAAGTTAAGTGCAGATAGAATTTTTATTTTTTCATACAAAAATCAGCTCACTATTCACAACTTCCATTGCTCTATTACTGATGTTGTTATTCTTCGGCACCTAAAGCAGTATATCGGTTGCTTTTAGTTGTTCGGTAACGCCTTCTTTTTCAGCGTATTGTTTTACCAGTCAAGAAAAGAGTTGTTGGGCTTGTTCTTCGGTATCGGCAAGGTGAGAGTGGATTTTTCCGGAAGTGAGCAGATTATAATACAAAACTTTGCGATGGTTCTTTAAATAATTTAACATGCGTTGTCCCCACACTCTGATATAACCAGTTTCTTCTTCCGCCGGTAAAATTAAATTTGGCAAAAGATAATCGCCCTGCTTATTATATGCGCCGCTGAATTGTTCAAATAATGTATTATTCATAGTAAAACCTCCTTTGATACTCAAATTGTACCAAAGGAGGTTTTCTTTTGCGAATGTGCGATTTATAAATTTACAAATATAGTTCGTGCCAAAAATTACAACGAACTTTTGCAATCTGTGCCACTTTTAACGGCAAATAATGTGTATTCCAAATTTATTCGTTATGTTCGTTATATTTACTTTTTCATTTACCACAAATTTTGTTGAAATATAAAATTGATTTATCGGGATTGAATTTTACCGAAAATAATAATTGATACAAATTATGATGTACAATTAAAAAGGCGTTGGAAATTGATTGCTCCAACGCTTTTCTTTTAATGAGTATATAAATCTAATCAATCACCTGAAACTTGATTTATATATCAAATTAATGTAGAATAATATAGGACTTTTATTTTTTGTTTCGGAGGTGAGTGACATAAACAAGATTTCAAGAGATATTTTTAAAGCGATTCATGAAGGTAAGTGGATTGCTGTTGAGTACAGGAACAAACAGCAAAATGTTACAAAATATTGGATTGGAATTAAAAACATAAACCCGTATAAAAAATTGCTCATTGTTGATGGGCTCAATGTCGCTACTTCGGAAATGAAAGAATTGAATTTGTATTATGATTCTATAATTGACGCTAATTTGATTGAAGGTTCGTTTTGTAAAATAAACTCTAAACTACTTGAAGATATAGAAGAACATTCCTCAAGGTATTTGTTTATTTTTAATAATGTCACAAATTTGAAGCTTCTTGATTATTATAGCGAATGTAATAAACTCGATAACACTCCATATCGCAATGATTATAAACTTATTGATGAACTTGATGTGGATGTCATTGGGGAAGGAGATTATAATTTAAGCAATGAACAGTTTGAACATTTAGTCAAAGTTTATAATTATAATGCTAAAAATAAGAATCAAAACAAAATGCCTCGTTCAGTATCTTTGTGTATGAATATATGTAGTATTCATACTAAAAAAGGACTTTATGTACTTGCTTATAAAAAACTTTTGTTTGATGTCAAAAACCGCACCCTTACGCAAGACGATGAAGTATCTGTTTGTCGTGAGTTCACGGTTGACGGTGTAAAGATAAGTGCTCATTGGTTTCTTGATGCAGACGAGTTCCAATTACTTGATAAGTTTGAGGAAAATGCCGAACTTATTAAAGATTTAATTACCAAGAATAATCCAGAATACAACGGTGTTGATGATATGCCATATGTTATGGCTTTGTCAAGAGATTTCACGATAAATCTTGATAAGGAGTATGATGCCATTCTTAAAATGTATGAAGATAACACGGTGACATATCCGATTAAAGCATTTTTTGGTGACTTAACGGCTAAGCCAAGGAGAATTAAAAATTACCCTTTGGCTTTATATAACGATAAAGTAAACCTTGACCAACTTTTAGCAATACATAACGGTTTGAAATATCCCGTTTTGTATGTTCAAGGACCTCCCGGAAGCGGAAAAACAAACACCATTCTCAATACAGTTGTCACCGCATTTTTTAATAACAAAAGTGTTTTGATTTCATCGTATAATAATCATCCGGTTGATGAGATTTACCAAAAACTTTCTCATCTTAAATATAAAGGTAATGATATACCTTTCCCGATAATCCGTCTTGGAAACGGTAATAAACTTAAAGAAGCAATTAAACAGATGCGACATTTGTTTGAAATAACTGCTTCTATGAAAGTGTTTGATTCGTCATTGAACAGAAAAAAGAATGACGAAGAACACAAAACAAAAGCTCTAAGTGATTTGCTTCGTAAATATGAAGAAAAGCTTGATATGAATGAACGAAAAGAAATGATAAGAACAATGATTTCTTCTTCAAATAACTTGACTTTTCTCACGGATTTGCAGGGAGAACAGCTTACTAAAGTAAACAGCGCGCTTAAAGAAATCGGTGAAATTACAGAGGATGATATTAAGCCACTAATTACACAAGACAGACTTGAATTGTTAAAGTATTTGAATTTTACTTCAGCTAAGTTTGTTAAACGATTATCAGAACCTAAATATGAGGAACTTACTGATATTATATTCACTAAAGACTTAAACGAAGCAGCAAAGCAATTAAATCAGTATCTTTCAAATGATGAGAATTTTCAAAAGTTTCTCAAGATATTTCCCATTTTTGCAACAACAAATATTTCTGCTCATCGGTTGGGAGAACCAAAACAATATTTTGATATGGTTATTATGGATGAGGCAAGTCAGTGTAATACTGCGGTAGCACTTGTTCCGATTATAAGAGGTGAACAGCTTTTGCTTGTAGGCGATCCGCAACAGTTAAAACCTGTTATCTTACTTGATGAAAAGAATAATTTGGTTTTAAAAAAGAGATATAACATTACTGATGAATACGATTATAAAAACAAATCTGTTTATCAAACTTTTCTTTCTGCCGACGCCGTTAGTGATGAAGTTTTGCTAAGTTATCATTATAGATGTCATCCGAAGATTATCGAATTTAATAATAAAAAGTATTACAATAACAAACTTAATGTTCAGTCTTCCGACAAAGAAAAACAACCGCTTGAATTTATAGAATGTCATTCAAAAGACACAATATTAAAAAATACAAGCGAAAGCGAAGCAAAAGAAATTGTTCATTATGTTAAAACTCACCCCGACAAAACGATTGCAGTTATTACACCGTTTGTAAATCAACGAAATAAAATTCAAGAAGAATTAAATCAAAATGGAATAACCAATGTTGATTGTGGAACTGTACATGCATTTCAGGGAGATGAAAAACAAGAAATAATTTTTTCGTTAGCCCTTACTGATAAGACGCATGAAAAAACATATTCGTGGTTAAAGAATAACAAAGAACTTATAAATGTTGCAACGTCAAGAGCTAAAGAAAAATTAGTTATTGCAGGGGACAAAGATCAACTAAACAGACTTCATCATCCGGGTGACGATGATGATTTGTTTGAATTGTGTAATTATGTTCGATTAAACGGAAAAACAACTGTAACAGAGCGTGTGCCTGAATCAAGAGCGCTTGGAATTAAACCATACAGTACCGAAACGGAAACGGCATTTTTAGACACACTAAATCATGCAATAAATGCTATGATGATTACAAAATCTAAATATGTTGTTAAAAAAGAGGTCCCTATTTCGCAGGTGTTTAATTCTTCAAATCAAGTGAATGATTTATTCTATACAGGCAGATTTGACTATATAGTATATGAGCGTGAAGGAAAAGAATTGTTGCCGATTTTTGCGATTGAACTTGATGGTAACGAGCATACGAACGACACTAAGGTAATTGAAAGGGATAAAAAGAAACAGCAAATATGTGATGAACATAATTTTCAGCTTATTCGTGTTCCAAACAACTATGCAAGACGATATAATTATGCAAAAGAAATCTTGTCATCATTCTTTGAAAATTCAAGAAGATAATAAACATTCCGACTAAAAAATGAGCCGAGAGGGGATACCTCTTGGCTCATTTTTTGTTAACACACAACACTTATTTAAATTTTGATGATTATTTTATACTTTATTGAATTGGCTTTTCATTGAAAAACGCTTGAAACCCTTGAAAACAGTGGGTTTTTATCGTAAGCCTCAATCATTATATGATTATTATACATAGGTGCTTACGAGGGTCGTTTTTTCCTAAACCGCTATGCAAAATTCGTATGTAATCGGCTGAAGTTGGTTATTTTTAGCCCAATTTGTACGCTGAAATTGCACAGTTCGTACAGGACACATTACATTAACCATCTGGCCGCCGACTGAACCTGCTTGCTTAGAAGTAAGGTCACCGTTGTAACCCTGCTTAAGGTTAACACCAACCTCGCTTGCAGCTTCCATCTTAAATCTGTTAAGAGCTTCTTTAGCTTCTGGAACTGTATTCTTTGCCATTGTAAAAACACCTCTCTCATAAAAAATTTGCAAAGCGTGCTGATATTTTGAATAAAATTTTCTTCAAAATATTTATCACATAATATCAATTCGCTCTTGCAAGTATAGTTTATGAAAAGTATTCGTTTTTACAATTGAAAAATTTTTACAATTTAAAACACATATAATGAATGTTTAAAATTCTATAAATTTGCTTTGTTTTTCTCTGTTAACTCGTTGTATTTGTTTACTATGTAATCGGCTGTTCTGACTGCGCCTTCGCCTTTATATTGCCAAGTTTCTTCAATAAGAGAATCGATGTTGTTTTTATATTCAGTTGATTCAATGCAGCTGTCAATCAATTCTTTTAAATTTTGCATATTATCTTTAGTTAATTGTTTTCCTATTTTCGGCAAAGATGCAATAGGCCAAAACGGTGTGTCTAGCCACCAAGCGTCATAAGGGCTGTCGTCAAACTCGACATCTGCATATATAACCGGCTTTCTGTAAACCAAAGAGTAATCGTAAACAATGCCAGAAAAATCTGAAATTAAAATATCAGAACGTCTGAGAACATCAAAATTATCACTGTCTCTGTTCCATTCAAGACTGTTTGAATTTGGAAATTCTGTCATTAAATGATTCATCAAATCTGCTTCCGAAGTAAATGACTGTGGGTGCGGTCTGATAATAATATGATAACCCGTTTCCAAAAGAGTTTTAATTATTTCATCGCCGAATTTGTTGAGAATAGAACTTTTACCCCAAGACGGAGCAAGTAAAACTGTTCGCTCCTTATTTTCCAAAGGTGGTGCGGCTGCAAGTCTGTTTACCATAGCGTCCATATAAGGAACTCCTACCATAACAAGTTCCTTTGCCGGAAGGTTTCTTATTTTTTCAAGCGCTCTGATGTCTCTTTCGTGGTGATTTCCTGAAATTAAAACTGCATCATAATAATCAATCCCGAACATATGATAACCGCAGGTATTACTTGCCGCGTGAAGAACATGCACATAATAATCAACATTTTTTGAACGCTTCCATTGAAAAACATCAAGCCCCGGTGTTGTTGAAATAAGCATTGTGGCATTAAGAAAATTTAATTTTGAAAATGCACGATTGCCTTCGCCTATAAATTGTGCATCGAGATGCTGCAAATTTTCATCAAAAGCAGGGTCATCTTTTGATGCTGTCATATATACAACATCAATACCCCTTGAATTCATTTCTTCGCATATTGGTTTGAACACGCTCCAATATCTTTTGTCATCAGAAAAAATAACAATAGGTATTTTTTCTGTGTTTGTATCAGCTTTTTTTCCGCCGGTAAGTAGAAATTTCAGCTTGACTGCCCATTCTTTAAACACATATGCAACAGCACCGATAATACCTATCAGCACGGCAAAAAGCATACTGCCTGTTCCGGGATCAATATATAACTTCATATTTTTTCCCCTTTCAAAAGGTTGAAATCAAGAATTATTTTACATCATCATTTGTTAAAACATCATCTTTTGCAACAAGTTTCCAATTGCTTTTATCCCAAACACTGTCTTGAATTGTATACCAATCGGCAGGTAAAAATTGATTTCCGTTATTTATGTTAACCGTGCAATAATCCGAGCTGATAATATACTGCTTGTGCGCATATTTTTCTTGATTATCAATCTTTTTGTTAGTGTAAGGATTAACGGGGTTTTTTACCGTGCTTTCAAAAGCGATTGTAGGAATATCGGCATTGGTCATAAATTCATCAGATGTATTAAAGCCTGTTGAATTAAAGTCTTTAACCATAAGTAAAGGAGTGAAATATTCCATATCGTTTGTAACTGTGCCGGTATCATTAAGTATTAAATCGTTTAATTGATAAGTTTCAAAAGCGTGGTCAGAAGCTAAAATGATTTTTGTATTATCCCAAACACCGATTTCTCGCAAATAATCAAACCAATTTCCCAATTGGATGATAGAAGCCATATTTGTTTCGTAACTTGCAATTTGTGTAAAGTTATTCATAGCAAGTTTTTTTCCGTTTAAATTAAACCTATCTGCGTCTTTATAATATTTAGTATTATCAATTTGATTTGCAGGTTCGTATTGAGGTTCTTGAAGCAGTTGTGGCTCGTGTGTCGTGTTGTTAGTCATAAGCAGCACTTCTCCTACTTTATTTGAAGTTGTTGAAGTGATGTCTGAAAGGCTTGTAAGTACACTGTAAGCCTTTATGAATTCGCTGTAATTACCTGTTGCGATATAATCATTAGTGCGGTGCTGTGAAACGCTCGAACCTAAATAGTTGCCGTTATTATATATGTCAGACTGCAAAATAATCGGTGATGACTTCATAAGTGAATAAACAAAAAAGTTCCTGCGATTGTTTTTTATAGTTTCCTTTTTGGTTTTGTTGTCAACATAATCATCACCTGTGTTGTACGCTTTTACACCCTTCATATCATCAAAAACGCTTAAATCGGGAATCCACTGGTAGTTGGCATAGTTGCTGTTGCAAAGTGTAACATTATAGCCCTTGCTGCTGAATATGGAAGGCATAACTTTAAGTGCTTCATTATGTTTGGTAACAAGCTTTTCGTTTTTGCGTGAATTTATTTCTGCCGGTGTGTATTCATATCCGCCGAAAAATGCAGATGAAGCAAAATTTGTATGCCCGCCGAAAGAAATTGTGTTTGAGTAATAAGTAAATCCGTCGTATTGCTTAATAAGTTCCGGCTTTTCATTAAAGAAATACGGAATGTATGGGCCAAACCCTCTGTCAAGCATTATAACCACAATGTTTTTTCCGGTTTTACTAAGCTTAATGTTAAAGGTATTGTTTTTTTCCGAGTTTGTGTATATATTCGCAACTGATGAATTGATTTTTACAATGTTGACTGTACCCATACCGCAAAGTGCAATTGTGCAAACAAGAAGCAGTGATGTTATTTGCTTTGTAAGCTTTTTGTATATTATTAACATCACAACTATGATTACAGCAACAACAATTAAGTTAACTATCATTTCATTAGCTGATATGCTTATGGTATTTGTTTCTGCTGTGTACTGCAAAGATGAATTTAATATTCCCGAATTTTTGCCGAAAAACATATAATTTGTTATTGCCAAGCAGCAGATTATACATATAGCTTTGGTGTAAGCGGCTCTGACTTTGCTGTTTGCAAGCCAATAGAATACTCCAAACCAAATTACAAAAGTACCTACCGCAATGCAAGTGGAAGATACCAAGTACCACAATGGACTTTGATAGTAGCTTGTAAATACAAATTCCTGCGGTGAAGAGCTGATTACGGCAGATGGTATAACGAGTCCTGTTAAAACTGCCATAAACACGCAACCTGATACAAATAATTTTGTATTGTACTTATATTCTTTGATTTTTTCAGGTTTTCTTTTTGCAGGATTTTTTTCTCTTACCAAAGCAAAAAGAATAGGAAATACGCAGACAATTCCCAACAGTGTAAATACAAGTGATTTTTCAGTGTATGTATCATCAATAAAAAAGCTGTATATTGATAATGCTATACCGCCGATTGCAAGAAATTCTTTTCCGACTTTTGCAGGATTTTTACTTTTTAAAGTTAAGGTTTTTATAAGTGAAAATGCATTGTTTAAAGTCCAATAAAATACTAATCCGGATGGTGAATTATACAAAAATACAAGAAAGAACAGTGCAGTTATATATAGCTGTATTTTAGTTTTAGCAGGATAATCTTTTGAATAAAGCGCAGAAGATATTAAGTTTATTACAGTCATAATAATCGGCAAAATATTTATTGATATGCCGAATAATGTTAACAGCTTATCAGGTGTGCTTAAATCATTTATAAGTCCAAAGCTTACATCTTTTATACCGGAATAAGTTGATAAAAATCTGTATGCCGCAATGAAAAAAGGAATTTGCAAAAACAAAGAGGTAACACCTCTTAAAACATATGTAGGTTTGTAATTGTTTTGGCGATAATAGGTTTGGAGCATCATCATTCGCTCGTCGCCTTTAAATGTCTTTTTTATATGCGAAACGCCTTTTTCAAGCTTTGCTTCTATGTTTCTTTCCTGTTCCTGAATAGCGTCGGCACGCCTGTATAGCGGCAAAACCAAAAAGTTCATTGCAAGGCTTAAAATGATTATTGCTACTCCTTTATTTTGAATTACAGAATATGCGAATTTATATATTGCCTCAAATAATATTTGCAAAGGCTGAAAAAGTAAAGCATATAAAATTGAACCAAATGACATTATTTTTGCTCCCGTAACTTTATGATAATTAAACTTGGTATTAAAATAAACAGCGATATAAAAATATAAATTTCAACAGTGTTTACAGCTGTGAAATTGATTAAAAAATGTAACGGTACAGTTAATAAAATACTGCCTGAATAATAAGAAATTGCAGTTAGGCAAAGCCCTAACGAAAATGCAAACAGCAATTGCACCGCTATAAATATTGTGCTTTTTTGTGAAAATAAATTGATTATATGCGAAAACGAAAAAAGCGCGGATACGATAAAAATATTTAGAGCAGGTTTATTAAATGTTTTTTTAAAATATGATAAAATAATTCCTCTGAAAAATAATTCCTCACCAAAAACACAGGAAATCAGCTGTATAATTTCAAATGGCGTGGGGGTATATCTGCTTTTAAATGAAATAAGTATATTAAAAAATATCACGAAGATAACTAAAAGATTTAAAATCAATATTCGCCAATCTTTCAAATTGCCGACTTTCAGTCCGTATTCTTTAAATTGGTGTGTTAACTTTAACACGGTCAAAACAGTACCCCAAAATAAAATTAAAATTACTGTTTTTATTATTTCATTTTCACACTTGGGCAAAAATATATTTATAAAACTGTACATAATAAGAAAAAATATAAGTACAGGCAATTTTTTATTTTTCATATTGTTTACTCATTATTTTAAATAAAATATATATAACATTATATCACAAATAGTATAAATATCAAATAAAATCGCCTAAATGATTAGGCGATTTTATGTCAGTATAAGGTTTTAAGCTGATTTGTTATATTCTTCGTTACTTACCGGTGCCAATCATTCGTTAGATTTATCATTCCGATACTTCAATTGCAGGACGGCTGAACCGGCTGTCTTTTGCAGCTCCAAGTAGATACCCGCTTTCCTGTCGCTTGTGTTATTATTTCATACTAATCACATTTTAACTTGAATTATATGGCAATTATAACACCTGAACATAACTTTAGGCCAATACCTTTTCAACTGAATTTCAAAAGCTTTTTCTGTTTATATCAAGTGTTAAATCCCAATCCTTTTGCTTTTCATCACCGATTGTGCAAAGTAAAAATGATTTTATATCACTTAATACTTTGTTTTTCTTGCCTGCTTTCTTTTCTGCAATGTGAATTATCAAAGACAGTCTGTTAATAAGTTTTTCAAATGCCTCATAAACCGCTGTGCCTTTTACATAAGGCTCATTTCCTATGAAAATATTTCTTACAAGCTCTATACCTAAATCTTTTGCAAGAATGTTTTGTATGCTTTTATCAGGATTAAACCATAAAAAATTACATATTTTTTTAACAGTCAGTTTGTTTAAAATTTTTATTGCGGGATTTGGCAAAATTTCTTTCATTTTATAGTCAATCATTCTGTCAAACCGCCACTGAAAATACTCACTTGCGCTTTTTCCCTGCTTGTCATAATCAAAATCATTTATTGTGTAAGATTTTATGTCGGCAGTGCTGTCTTTAATAGTTACTTTTCTGTATGCACACGGACAGCCTACAAAACAGCCGGTTTGAACATCCGTTATTTTATTGCCATTTTCTGTAACATATTCTGTAACTGCCTGTGCATGCATATGACCTGTAAATATTAAGTCAAGCCCTGCGTCTGCAAATTGATTTGCACGCTTTTCCCAATCGGTTAAATGTGAATCGCTGATTAAATTCATTATCGGCGAAAAAGGCAGCAGGGGATAGTGTGTCATTGCAAATATGTAATTGCCTGTACGGTGGGCATCTTCAATCTGCTCAAGCGCCCACTTCATTTGATTATCCCATAATCCTTTGAAATCTTTGCAGTCGCCATCGCAGTTTAGTGCAAGCAGTCTTATTCCGTCGGCAAGCTGTGCCACATATGACATACTTTCTTTATGCTCGCTTATTGCACCGTCAAAGCCGAAATCTTTATAAAAATCACGCAGTTCATCTCTCGGCATTGCTTTAACAGGCAGCATTTTATCCCCGTCAAATTCAAAGGAGTCATTATCATCATAATCGTGCCTTGCGGTGATGAGATATATTTTTTTGCCTTGCTCTTTTAATTTGTAAAGCCTGTTTCTCAGTCCGATATGGCTTTGGTATTCACCCCTGTAAACCAAATCACCGGGAATTAGAATTATATTTGTTTCTTTATCATCGGCTATTTGCTTAAACCCGGCGTCAATAATTGCCGGCGTTTCAGCAACACATTTTTGGTCGCTTATACTTCTTTTTTCATATGCCGCACCGCTACGCTTAAATGATGGGTCAAAAAAATGTGTATCCGTTACAAGATAAAAATTTAAGTTTTGCATATTTATCATCCCTACTTAAGATTTTGTATTTAGAAACTTTACTGTTTTATTTTATCATATAGTATGATATATTGTAAATTGAAGATTTATATAAATCATCTGAGGAACACTAAATGATAAAACATAACGAAAAAAACAATATATTTATCCTTGAAACCAAAAACACACATTATGTTTTCGGAGTTGATGAAGAGGGATATAACCGCCATATTCATTGGGGCAATAAATGTAATTACGGCGATTATGAATTTGCTTATGTAAACGGTGAAAATTCAAATAATACCGTACAGGATGAAATTAGGCAGGAAATTACACCTTTTGGCTCAACTATGTATCGCGAATGTGATATTAAGGCTGAATTTGCGGATGGCTGCCGTGAAATCAGTATGCATTATGACTCATTTGTTCTTGAAAAAAATATTCTCAAAGTTATTTTTAAGGATGATTACTATCCTCTTCAAATAATTCTTAATTATGAAGTTTATGATGAATATGATATAATCAAAAGGTATGTCACACTTAAAAATACGGGCAATGATAATATCGTTTTTGAAAGAATATTCAGTGCTGAATTTTCACTTCCGTCTGTAAAGCCATATACTTTTATTAACACAAACGGTGCTTGGGGCAGCGAATTCTTGCAAACAAATACCGTGCTTGACGGAGGAAGTATCATTTATGAAAATCGCAGGGGTGCATCAAATCATAATAACTCACCATATTTCATTGCACATCAAAATGCCGATGAAAACAGCGGCGATGTATATTTTGCAAGCCTTGCTTACAGCGGTAATTTTAAAGTCAGCGCAAGCCGAGATGTGTATTCAATCACCAGAATTTCAATAGGAATGAATGATTTTGATTTTTCACATACTTTAAAACCGGGTGAAACATTTGATTCACCGTTCGTTTACTGTGGCAGAGCAAACGGTTTTGGCGAAATGTCAAGAAATATGAATCGTTTTTCAATTGATTTTCTTCTTCCTAAAAGTTTTAATGATAAGCCGCTTCCCGTGCTTTATAATTCTTGGGAAGCAACTGAATTTAATATAGATGTATCTCAGCAAACAGCCCTTGCCGAATTGGCGGCGGATATCGGTGTTGAACTTTTTGTTATGGATGACGGATGGTTCGGCAAAAGAAATAATGACAGGGCAGGGCTTGGCGATTGGTATGTTAATAAAGAAAAGTTTCCAAACGGGATTGATGAACTGATTGATAATGTAAATAAACTCGGAATGGATTTCGGCCTTTGGGTTGAGCCTGAAATGGTAAATCCCGACAGCGATTTGTATCGCGCTCATCCCGATTGGGCATATCATTTTGAACACAGAAATGCAGATGAACTTCGCCACCAGCTTGTGCTTAATATGACTCGCGGTGATGTTCAAAATTATATATTTGAATGCCTTGATAATTTACTTAAAAATCATAATATTAAGTATATTAAATGGGATATGAACCGTCCTTTTTCGCAGGTTGGTGCAGAAAATCTTGAAAATGCGAAAATGTATTCATATATTCATACAATGGCAGTTTACAAGATTGTTGATGAACTTAAAAAGCGTCATCCCCAAGTGCAGTTTGAAAGCTGTGCGTCAGGCGGCGGCAGGTGTGACCTGGGTGCAATCAGCCATTATGACCAAGTATGGACGAGTGATAATACCGACGCTATTGACAGAATGACTATTCAAAAGGGATATTCTTTGCTTCATCCTGTTAAAACAATGCGTGCGTGGGTTACTGATATTTGCGGTATAAATAAGCCTTGTTCACTTGATTTCAGGTTTAATATTGCAATGCAGGGTTCACTCGGAATAGGCGGTAATCTTATTAAATATTCCGCCGAAGATTTAGAAATTTGTAAAAAGAATATTGATTTTTATAAATCTGTTCGCAATATTGTTCAGTTCGGCGATTTGTATAGAATACTTGATATTGAAGACGGGGAAGTGCTTTGCAACGAATATGTAAGCACTGATAAAAACGAAAGTGTGGTTTTTATTGCTGCAAATGCAACAAGGTTTTTTAAAAAGAAATTTAATCTTCACTTTGCAGGCCTTGATGAAAATAAAACATATTCTTTTTCCTTAAGCGGTGACGAATATGTAAAAGGCGGGGCGTATCTTATGAATGTAGGTGTTCCTATCTATGTCAGGGGCGCAGATTATAACAGGGCAATAATCATAAAAGCAATATAAAATAATAGAAACAGTGAATAATGTGGCATTAACACAGGTTTCACTGTTTCTTTATTTTTTGTGCCGTTATATATTTTTCTGTATAATTTAATAATAAGGCTGAACGGTAAATCGAAACTAAAAAGGTAAGGATTTTTTTAATCATAGCTATTATCTTCTTTATTTTATATTGGATATTCTTTGTTTATTACTAATAAAAAAGCAGACACGAAAAAGCCTATGGTAATAGGGTTAATTATTTGGAAAATATAGTCTATAATAATAACAAGTTTGTTGTATTTGTTTTTATGTAACATAACAAAATTAAATATTATAAAAAATATTGGAAATAAAAACAAATATACATCAAGAATTTTTGAAATGGAAAATGAAATTGTTAACATACTTGTAATAATTGAAATTATATTACTTTCGGTTAATATAGTTATATCTGTGCGTTCTATCAAATATATAATTATCGATAATAAATGAAAAAGTAAAAGTGAAACAGAGAGATATATAGCAATTTTCTTTTTTGTATTAAACGAGTTAATATAGTCTTTAATGTTGTATTGATTTTTTTTATTCATTTTATTGCTTTACCTCTTCCCCTAATTTTGTATTCGCAATGTTTTCGCATATAGATGAATATTTGTTAGGAATGTTTTTCAAGTTTAATTTCATAACAGTTTCTTTTGTATATTGCAAAATTATATACTACATCATTCAAATCGGTATCATCAACTGTAATTGCAGTTCCGTTTTTGTTATATAAAAGATACAAGCAATCTTTATTGCGTACAAGTTCTAAAGTGCCGCCATACAAAATCGGCGTAAGAGTGCAGTTTGAAATTGTGGCATTATGATTAAGGGTCTGCACCAAATTGTCGTAACTGCTGTTAATATCTGTTGTATTATATTTAGAAATATTGTCGGTTTTATAAAAAACTCCCAAATGCTTATAATTATCAAATTGATAATTTAAAAACTCACTAATATCTTCTTGTTTCCACAATTTATTATCCGAATATGATAACGATTTTGATGAGCGAACAGTATAATATCTTGAGCGTTTAGAAAACATATCATAAGTGTTATCGTGAAAAATCATATCACTGTATAACTCTATACCGGAAATGTTAGAATCAACATTATCTTGTAAATATTCAGTACACCATATTTCCAAATCTTCTAATTGAAAATCATCTACATAGTGCTTTTGAAAATACTCAACATTAAAATTTTTACCGTCAACATTGAACACCCACTTTGCCGGTACTACCCAAATATTAAATTTTTCTAATAAAACAAACTCTGTTTCAATATGTGCCTTGTATTCTTCAACTTCAGTTATTTCTGATTGAGTAACGCCGTATTTGTATGCAATATACTCCTTTGCATTACGAGTTAATGAATTTGAATATAAAATGATAGAAGCTGCTGAAAATATAGCAAAAATTAAAGCAATACAAGCATATTTTTTGATTTTCTTGAAAGTTGATTTGCTGTTTTTATTCATCCTATTGCTTTACCCCTTTCTTCCAATTTTGAACTATCTGTTTTCGAATCATAATAAAAATATGCCATACTTCCTAATTTTTGCCTTGTGAATTCAATATCTGTATTTACTAATATTACATGTTTATTTTCTATGTTTTTACATATAAACGAATATTTGTTTAGAAGTTTTTCTCTTAATGATTTATACTTTTCCGTTGAAAGCACCGAATTGTTATTTATTGACATTCTGCGATATGGGCTTAAATCATTTACCTTATAATAAATCACAAAAGAATCGTTATCGTTAATCAAAAAATCTTCAATATTATCTTTTTTTACAATATCATGCAAATAGCCGTAATCGATTATTATACCGACAACATTAGAGTCAACTGTTTTTAAATAATCAACCGACCACTCGAAAACATCTTCTAATTGATAATTGTCACTAAAGCCATTTTGTGTTTTTACCACACCGAAAGTTCTTTTGTTGCACCTGATTTTCCAAGTTGGAGGCGTAGTATACCAATCAAAGAGAATACCTAAATCGCTATCGTCGTGAAATCTTTCGCCTTCGTAATCGAGCAGAACTATGTCCTTTTTGTCAAAATCATATTTATTAACCAGGTATTCAACAACCTCTGCTCTGTGGCATTGAACATAAATAATATGTGTAATATTAAATAACAAGAAAGTCGCAGCAATTACTGTTACTATTGTTAAAATGATTCTTTTACCCTTTTTCATATAAATCTCCTATTTTATTATTTTTTCTAACTCAAGATCATCTTTTTAATTTTAAGGTTCTTACTTGTAACTTGTTCTTCTCTTATTTCATTATAATTTTGATCTTCTTCAAATCCAAAATAATCAAATCTTTCACCGTCGTCAATCCTTTTTGTCGGCAAATCATAATTCACAAAACAAACATTTACCGGATTTGACCCCGGATGAGAATAGTATTTTCCAAATTCGGATTCTATTTTTGCTTTGATTGTTTCCCTTTCTTTTAATAATAACGATAAATCTTCAAAATCGGAGCGTAAATATATCGAAATAATTCCGTTATAATCAGCAAATATTTCTTGGATAAGTTTCTCAATATTTTCACTTGTCCATTTTGTATTGTCTTTCTTTAGAATATTTGTAAGTACATCATATTCGTAATAACTTGAACTGTACGGAGTGTGTAAAACAAGTACATCTGTAATATCGGAATCACCTGTAACATTTATTAAATACTCTTTCATATATCGGTTAATTTCTTCCAATTGGTAATCATCATAAAATTCGCCCTTGTTATATATGACAGAAAAATCTTTTTCTGTATCTTTAAAATTAACAGCGAACGGAACAAATTCACCGGGTCTGTATAATAGAGGCCAATCAAAGAAATCAGAATCGTCTTTATAGTATGGTAGCTTAATGCTGATAATTTTAAAATCTTTATTGTATTTCTTTTCAACATATGTGGATGCATTATGTATTAAACAAACTAAAAATATCATAAAAAATATAATTATACAAAATAAAGCTATCAGTATAATCTTTGCTGCCTTTTTTTCTACTGTGTTGTTTCATATTCTCTCACCATCTTTAAATTAAATGTTTTTCTTGTTTTAACAATTCAATTTGCTTGTATTCCAAGAAATATCCTTTATGTGAATAAATATTATTTTCAGTGATCTTATCATCAACAATATATACAATCGGTTTTCTGTTAAAATTAAAATATTTACATATTTTATCCTGCAAATCACTTTTGATTTTAGTTGCTGCTTCTGTATCGTCAATATAAGGAGATATATCATTTACTGAATAATAAACAACAAAATCATTGTTGTAATCTTTTAATGCAAAATCTAAAAAATTATGTATTTGACTTTTTTGTATAAGTTCAGATGAGCTGTAATTTTCTTTTTAATAATCATAATTATCCTCCAAATTTATATTTACGAATTCTCCTGCATATTTATCAAATTCATTCAAATCAATACCGTAAAATCCATAATATGATTTACATCCAGGCAATTCATTTTGGTGTAAAACAATATGAATGTTATCATCATGATATTTTTCAACAAATACAGCATCAAGTTTTGCCATATAATCTCTGAATTTAGAATTCATATCATAACCATATAATGAATCAGTATATTTATTTTCGTTTCTTGATTCATTTATGTACCGGTTAATATCATCTGTTTTAATAAATATCTCGCCTGTTCTTCCTGCTTTGATAATTTCGCCGACATTATCTTTCGTCCAAACAACATTTTTGTATTTATCCTTTTCTTCGTCATAAATACCATAAACAGCCGTATCGCGAATATTGACCATATCAATATTTTCATCAACAGTATTTTTCAATTCATCCGTCAGCCACTCTGAAACCTCTTTCATTTGGTAAGCGTCATAATATCTAAAATTCATAAATTTTACATTAAATATGCGACCGTCATCTTTTGCTTTATATACCAAATAAGAATCGTGCCAAACGACAGCCCAATAATCTATATCATAATGAAAGTTTCCCGGACAATAATCGTAAACTTTGTAGTCACTCATTTTGGTGTCATATTTATTAGCCAAATATATTCTCGGAAATACAGAAACAAACAATATCGTCATAATAACATACAATAATAAAGCAATTAAAAATACTATTCCAATTTTCTTTGTTTTTTTCATATTATAACCCCCTATATTAGTACTATATCATAAAACAAATTAACATAAAAGTACAAAATTGAATATCATTAAGAAGAGGTTTGCCCCAAATGTTAGGGCAAACCTCTTCTTAAGTTATGTCTCTATTTTTCGCTGATAATTGCGTCTCTCAAAAATCTCTCAGGATTTTATTTTTGCTCAGCACGGCAAATTCGTATGATAAATTGCGAACATTACATAGAAGAGTATATGATTATGATAGGTACAGCAATTCAATTTGCTATACCTATCCGACTGCAGAAAACATATATTTTCTTCCTAGCACCTATTTCATAGTCACAGAGTATTATTGTGTGAATTATTTATAAAACCAACCCATTTGTTTTTATTTTCATAATATTTCATCAATTCATTAACAATAGTGGAAGTGCCCGCAAACACTGATCCTGTTATAGCAAGTTTAGTATTATTTGCTAAAGCAGAACTTATTGCAAATGGAGTAGCTATAACTGATGTTATGTTTGTCCATCTTTTAATTTTAGGGAATATTTTATTTATATTTTTGCTGATTTTAATTTGCTTTTCTCTAAATTCTCTTTTTATTTCTTCTAATTCTTTTTCATTTTCAATACAATAGTTTGAATCAATTATAGATTGAAATACAGAAATTGCTTGACAAATTTCATCTCTGTTTCTCCATTCTATTATTTTAAGCATTTGGCTTTCTATTTCTTTTAAATAATCACTTCGACAAGATACATAGTTTAAACAATTTTCACATTTTAATTCAGAACAAAAAGCATAATTATGTAATACTAATTCATTTGGAAAAACAGGAGAAAAGATTTCCTCATAAGCCCTTTGTTTTAACGACCTACCAACACCTATTTTGTATTTCAAATACTTATAATCATAATTATTAAATAAACAATTTGAATTTGTTTCCTCTGCCATAATTAAGCTTGCATTGATTGCAGCTATTTTTGCATAACAAAAAGCATCACCATCAATAATGATTTCTCCTGGCACACTAGGATTTCCATCATGTATATTATTGGGATAAAATTCTTTTAATTTTCTTGAATCTGAACTAACAATTTCATCAAAAGAAAACATTTCATTTTCATACAACTTTTTAATATCTAATGTTTCAATTAGATTATTTTCATTTGCAATATTAAGAACTAAATTGATAGCTTTATTTAATTTACTATCATCTGTCTTTAATTGTTCATTAAATGACTTTTTTGGAATAATTATTTTATCTGCCCAAAGCAAAACAGACGGATTATGAATTAACCAAGAATAGTCAATACCACAGGGTTCACACACGCCAAATTCATGTGCTAGTCCTAATCCTGTAACCATAACTTTCATATACACACTTCTTTCTTCAAATAATATCCATTAAAATTATATCACACTTTTATTAAAAATTCTAGGGAGCGTACTTTCCACCATATAAACTTGTCAGATAAGTAATCCTTTTGTTAAGTTTAACTGTATCGGTCGGCAACTTATACTATGTCAAACTATTCTGTATGGTAAGAAAGCAAAATAGAAAAACTTCAATTTTACGCTGTTTATACTTCTTCTGTTTTTATCACCTTTGCGCTTGCCATCAATGAAGAGAAAACGCTTTGCGTTTCGTATGTTGCTGTGCTATAATCAAAATTAAATAACACAAGGAATACTATAACCCAATGAACAATTTGATAGAATTATTTGGCAATCACATATATAAAACCGCACCGACAAATCCTTTGTCAGCCAGAAAAAAGCTGTGCTTTGCATTTAGCACGGCAGGCCTTATGTGCAAATATTTCCCAACAAAAAAGCTTTTGCCGTCACGCCAATTTATGCAGTGGGCGGCTGCCGATTCTGCAATTACACCGCTGAAAACGGGCAAAAATTCTGCAATCGTAAGCCTGTATCTACCGTGTGAAATTCTGCATTCTATGGGCATCAGCACACTGTTTCCCGAGGCTCTTGCTTGCTATTTGGCTGCCGCAAGGTCGGAGCAGATATTTATCGACACGGCGGAGCAAAATTTTGTTTCGCAAACTATGTGCTCTTATCACAAGGCTTTCATCGGAATGGTGGAAACGGGCGTTTTGCCAAAGCCCGATTTTATCATCAACACAACACTTGCATGTGACGCAAATCACTTGTCGTTCAGGCGAGCAGCGGAACACTACAACGTGCCTCAATATATGATTGATGTGCCATACAATTATTCAAGCGGTGCTGTGGATTATGTTGCAAAGCAAATCAAAGATATGGTGACCTTTATTGAAAAGCAGGGCTATACATTTGATGAGGCAAAGTTGATTGAAACGGTTGAAAAATCAAAGCAGACGCTAAAGAATTTTAATGACATATTGGCACTTCGTGAAAATCGTTCGCTGTCGGACGAAATGACTTCTCAAATGCTGTCGGTTTTTGCAACGCATGTTATGCTCGGCACGGACAACGCATTGAAATACAGCACCGATTTGAAAAACGAGCTTGCCGCCGTTCCAGAGGGCAAAAAGGGCGTAAGACTTCTTTGGGTGCACACCTTGCCTTATTGGCAGGACGCTTTGCGTAATTTGATTAACTTCACCGACCGTTGCGAAATTGTCGCTTGCGATATGGTTATGGATGCTATGTATTGTGACCTTGAAGAAGCCGACCCGTACAGATTTATGGCAGACCGACTTGTCAGAAACACCGTCAACGGAAACGGTACGAACAGAATAAACGCAACGCTTGAACTTGCAAAAAAGCTCAATGCAAACGGCATTGTTTGGTACTGCCATTGGGGTTGCAAGCAAACGGCAGGGCTTTCAAACATTGCAAAATCCACCTTTGAGTCAAACGGCTTTCCAACGCTCATTCTTGACGGTGACGGCTGTAATTGGAACAATGTCAACGACGGTCAAACCGTGACGAGAACAGAAGCGTTTTTAGAACTGTTGGAGAATAGAAAATGATTGGATATAACTGCAAATACACACCGGTGGAGATTTTGGCATGCTTTGACGATTATCGTTTAATCAACAACGAAGCGGAGCATTTTGACTATTCTTCACAGGCTATGCACTCAAATGTTTGCTCACACATCAAGGCGATTTGCGAGGAAATACATCGGGGCGACTATGACAAGCTTGTATTTATGAACTGCTGTGACAGCACAAGACGATTGTTTGATGTGGCAGAAAGCAAAATTAAATACAAAACCATTCTTGACCTGCCGATTGATAACGGCGCTTGTGCCGTAAAACGATTAAAGAATGATTTACTTTTTCTCATTAAAGACCTTGAAGCACAGACGGGCAAAGCGTTTGACGCAAAAGAATTTTTGCACAATTTCAGCGACAAGCCGATTGCGTTTCCGAACAGCAAATTCATTTTAGTGCTTGGTGCAAATGCAAACGGTAGCCTGATGAATGTAATCAGAGAAGCGTTTCAAATTCCTGTAATCAATATGACTTGCTCAAATAATCGCTGTGTTTCAAACGAAAATATGAGCGAAAATGACAGTCTTGACGAGCTGATGGAAAAATACGCAAGAGCGTTGATGGCGCAAACGCCTTGCATGCGAATGAGCGACACGACATCAAGAAAACAACTGCTAAACAACGAAAATTTGGCAGGTATCGTATACCACACAATCAAGTTTTGCGATTATTATTGCTTTGAATATACAAAGCTTGCAGACAGCAAGACACCGATTTTGAAAATCGAAACGGACTACACCGCACAGCAATTAGGTCAGCTTTCAACAAGGCTGGAGGCTTTTTGCGAAACCTTGAACACGGAGAATAATGCAAAGATAAAAATGAACAAAAACGGAAAATATTACGCAGGAATTGACAGCGGTTCAACCTCAACAGAGCTTGTCATTTTTGACGAAAATAAGAATATTGTCAAGGCTGTTATGGTCAGAACAGGTGCAAACGCTCAGGCAGGGGCGCAAAAGGCACTTGACGAGGCACAAATCGGTCTTGACGAAATAAAAACCATAACCGCAACAGGCTATGGCAGAAAAAATATTGATTTTGCAAACGATGATGTAACGGAAATTACCTGCCACGCAAGAGGGGCAAGGTTTTTGTATCCTGAAGCACGATATATTATTGACATCGGCGGACAGGATTCAAAGTTTATCACCCTTGACGAAAACGGAAATGTTGCATCGTTTGTTATGAACGACAAATGTGCAGCAGGCACGGGCAGATTTCTTGAAAATATGGCAAAGGCTCTTGAAATCAGTATGGAGCAAATGGCGAATGACGGTTTAAAATACAGCGAGGATATTTCAATTTCAAATATGTGCACGGTGTTTGCCGAAAGCGAAGTGATTTCGCTGATTTCCGAAAATAAAAAGATAGCCGATATTATTCACGGTTTGAACAAAAGCGTTGCGATAAAGACGAAGGCTCTTGCAAGCAAGGCACTCGGTGCAGACGGTGTAATGATGACAGGCGGTGTTGCAAACAACAAGGGCGTTGTAACCGAACTTGAAAAGCAGTTGAACACAAAGATTTTCATATCCGACAAGCCTGAATTTTGCGGTGCAATCGGTGCGGGATTGTTTGCCGTTGACAGCGACAGATAAACCTAATTTCGCAGAGAAGCAAATGAACAAGAACTTTCAGAAAAAACGGCTTACGACTATGTAAAGCAGACGAAAAAAAGAATCTTGTTTTTTTGAATGAGAAGTACGCCCGGCACGGACAAACGGTGCTGTTCGGCGACTCAATCACGGAAATATTCAATAGCTATAAGCTGTTTTATGCCTTTTCGCAAACAACGGGGCAGGCAGTTTACAACCGTGGAATCAGCGGTGACACAAGTGACAGATTGTTGGAAAGGCTCGAATGTAACGCCTTGAACATAAACCCAAAAAATCTTGTGATTTTAATCGGAACGAATGACATCGGCATAGGACTTCCGCCCGAGTACACCTTGAATAATATAAAAGAAATTTTGCAAAGAACGCAGAAGCTCTGCCCGAATACCGCCGTAAAAAGCAGTATTCGGGCATAAAAAAGCCTCGGAACACGAATGTTCCAAGGTATTGGCAGATTATATCAACCTGTCAAGTCACGGTCGTATTTGCTTCGCAAATCTCCACCTTAAAGACTTGACAGAACGATGTTACGGGTTTATTTGCATTATAAACCCATAATAAGAACATCACCCATTTACAAAATCACAGATTTTGAATGGGTCTTGATAACCTTGTTACTCGCTTTGCTCGTAATAACGATTCTTCGAATCCTTATCTTTTTCTTGCAAAATGTGGCAGCGGTTTTATTGACATCCGTCCAAAAATGTGATTTGATATACACAGAGCGCTTTGGTATTGTAAAGACAGCCAGGGCGCGCACAAAACAGCTTCAGATTGCAAAATGACATTTTGCGACAATGTTATGCTTTTGACGACAGGAGGAGATTTTTATGAATAGAAAGAATATAGGTATAGCTTTTGGCGCGCTTTGTGGGATGGCAGCTTTAACTGCAACGGCAGCGGAAATATTCTATGATATCTCAATCAACACGAAATCGCCTATCCATATGAGCAAACTCAACAACTTGGTTCAAAAAGCCACGAATACTGCCGGCAATGAAGAGGAAGCAAGTGCAAAATACAGCGGTATGACAGGCACGCCGGAAATTAAAGAATGGTATGCTACACACGGAGAGGATGTGTATATTCTGTCTGATTCGCTGCGCCTGCACGGAAAACGGTTCAAAAATACCGGCACAAAATATGTTCTTGTATGCCACGGCTACACAAGCAAGGCCAAGCATATGGCCGGATTTGTTCATAAATTTTACACGCTTGGTTATAATGTTTTGGCAGTAGATGCAAGAGCCCACGGCGACAGCGAGGGAACAAAAATCGGTATGGGCTGGCCGGAGCGTGTGGATATTATAAAGTGGATAAACCGGATCCTTTCATGGGAGCCGAACGCCCGGATCGTTCTGCATGGTGTATCCATGGGGGCGGCAACGGTTTTGATGGCGTCAGGTGAAGATTTACCCGGAAATGTGAAGGCTGTTATTGCAGATTGCGGCTACACGTCGGAATGGGATGAGTTCCAGCGGGAGGCGGATGCCCTGCATATTCCGTGGTTCCCCGTGCTCAACGCCACATCGGTATTGTCAAAGATTCGTGACGGGTATGATTTTAAGCAGGCCAGCGCCCTTGCGCAGGTGAAAAAGAGCCGCATACCAACGCTGTTTATTCACGGCTCGTCGGATGAGCTTGTGCCGTACAGTATGCTGGGCGAATTGTATGCGGCTGCAGCCTGCGAAAAAGAGGAACTTACCATAGAAGGCGCAGGCCATGCGCTCTCGTCTTCTGTTGCGCCCACGCTGTATTGGCGTACAGTCGAGGATTTTATCGCAAAGTATTTAGATAGGTAAGCTGAATTTATTTGCCATTTATGCGGAAATGTGTAAATATAAACGCCCGGGAGAAGCGGTTCGTTATGGAGGATGCGCCGGCGTTTGGCGCTAGGATCGTCGCCGATTTGACAGGTAAATAGGACTCTATGCAGCGGCGCACCAAACGGTGCGTCGCTTTTGCATCCTGTGTGCTAATGCTGTGTTGCAAAAGACGGTCGGGTGTGGTACACTTGTATTAGAGTTCTATGCATTTTTGCAAAAAGGGGAGGGTGCCTGTGTACGAGAACAAGCACAGACCAATCACTGATGATGAACGCCGAATGATACTTGAAACCATACCAAAGCACTATGCCGGAACAATGGTGCTTACGATGTTATGCTGCGGACTTCGACCGATAGAAATCCGAAGAATGAAGTGGGATTGGATAGATTTTGAAAACGCAATTCTAACAGTCGGCAATCCAAAACGAAAGCAGGAACAGGACGAAAGATACCAATTCCGCCTGTACTTTTAGATGCATTAAAGGAACATAAAGCAAAAGAACTCAACAATGAATATGTATTCGTAAAGTACGAAAAGCACACACGCATGGATGACAACAGGAAGAAGTGCTACCAATGTTTTTTATTCGTAATTAAATATGATTTAACTATTTTACAGCAAAGGAGTAATACCAGTGAAAAAAAGAATTCTGTTTATCTTATTTTTTGTGAGCGTAATATGTTTATCTGGTTGTAATTCAAACACTTCCCTAATAGAGGGAAATTCTGATCCTGAACCAATAAAATCTGAAGATCAAGAAATTCAAAATTTTTTGGATGTGGAAGAGGACTCATCCTATGATAATATAATAGTAAAAATGGAAAAGGATTCATATTCTGTAGATTCAGAGCAGATTATTTGTACAGTTCAAGATAATAATGTTGGCAAAGCATTTTATTTTTATGAAATTCCTTTTATAGAAAAAAAAATTGATGATAATTGGGTTAGACTTTATTATAATTCAAACCGCCTTGACATAGCCCAATGGATGCTATGTGCTGAGGAGGGAAACACTACTGAACCGAATTCTTCCCGATATACTGTTAGGCTCGCTGATATTAAACCAAAAGTAACACCAGGTGAATATAGATTAGTGGTATTTACAGCAAAAAAAACACTATATGCACCATTTACATTAGTAAAATAAAGGAGATACCCTGCTCATACATTTTTATGATTTCTTTTTCGTAATCACTTATATGTCTATATTTTCGTGGCATAAAAATTCCCCCTATGGTAGTTTATTACATTCTACCATAGGGGGTCTGTTTTTTCTATTGTCCATTTTTTGCGGACTTGTTCAAATTGAATTCCATCCTTTTTGTATGTCTTATCACTTTTAGGATTGTATGAAAATTTTAAGAAATGTTTTTTAAAATCTTTGATTTCTTAACAGTGCTTACGGTTGCCTGAATTATCGGACCGGAGAGCAAAACGGTGGCAATTGTGCAAATTCCGAATTTACCGCCGAGCAAAACGCCGATAATTACCATTATAATATCAAGAACCATTCGTACGATTTTGATTTTCCACCCGTTTTTTTCGGCAAGCGAAAATGTGACTGCTTCATATGAGCCCCTGCCGAAATCAGCGGCGGAGTAAATCCCCGTTCCGAACGAAAATATAGCAATGCCAAGCAGCATTATAACAAAATTAACCGCTTTAATATCTGTATAATGCTGAATTTTTGTGAATACATCTACGAAAAAACTGTAAATGATTTGGTAAAGAATTGTGCCGATATTGATTTGCTTTCTGTCATAGAAAAAGGCAAAAATTATCATTGCCACAGCCACAATAAGCGACGATGTGCCGATTGACATACCTGTCACATTCGTCAGCCCTTGCCACAATATCGCAAGTGTTGCGCCGCCGAAACCTGCGCCTATTGCAAGCGTAATTCCGTATGCGGATATTATTGATCCGATAACGATCATCAGCGTTTTTGTTGCATATTTTTTGAATTTCATATTATCACCTACAAAAAAATAAGACTGTAAACTCTGCTGTTGTGTTCAGAAACAGCAAAATTTATAGTCTTCATCAGCCGAGACAGCTTTATTTTTTTTTGATTATACACCCGAGGTTTTATAAAGTCAACGGTTATAAATATGATTTTCTGTATTCGCTCGGAGTTTTGCTCATTTCAATTCGTGTTACGATTTTGATTTGAGCGATGTCTCTCAAAAGTCTCAGTCATAAATGCCCCCAATCGCACTAAAATGACTTTGAACACTATTCTCTGACGAAGGCGAAGGTGCTTTGTCAAATGTTCTGAGTATTTCTTCAATTTCTTTTTCTTGTTCGTCCATTTGATTTCTCCTTGTTCGATTTTTTTCCGAAAATCGGCAAAGCACTTTTTTTGCCGCCTTTCGGAAAGGGACTTCCGAAGAAATCCTTTTCGTAAGGAAAAGGCGGCAGCGGAAACTCCGCTACCGCCATCCTTAAATGGTTAGCTATCTGTTATTTCTTTGTTGTAACAGTCTTAGCTTTTGACCAGCCTGAATAAATCCTTATGGATTTGCCGTTAATCTTAACTGTCTTATAGGTGCGAACTCTTACATAATATTTTTTCTTTGCCTTAAGCTTTTTAACGGTAGCCTTTGTCTTTTTCTGCTTTTTAATTGTTACGGTTTTCTTGTTCTTCTTGAATTTCTTATTGGTTGCGACTTGAACTTGATAGCCTGTTGTCTGTGTAGCCTGCTTCTTCCACTTTACTGTAAACTTCTTTGAACCTGCTGTAAGTGAGGAAATACTTGTTGCCTTTGGCTTGATTGTGAAATAAAGCGTCTTTGTTCCGCTGTATTTACCCTTAAAGGTAATCTTTACTGCGTACTTGCCAACATACTTTCTGCCTTTTGCATAAGACACAGTATAGTCAGTATTCTTAACAAGTGTCTTTCCTGTTTCGTCCTTAACAATAACCTTAGGTGTTCTAACCTTTCCGTTATATGTTAATGATGTTGCTTTAAGCTTTATGCTTGATGCATTTGGAATTACTGTTGTTGAAAGAGTTTTCTTACATACCGAACAGTAATTTACTATCGTGCCGTTTGCTGTTGGGGTTGCCTTTGTTACGGTTTGCTTTGTGGTGTGGGCAATCTTAGCAATATTGCCCCAAGATGCAAGGTCGGTTATTTCCTTTGTACCGAGTACATCTTCATAGAACTTGCCACAACCTTCGCACTTGTAGTATGCTTCCTTACCGCCCTCTGTGCAGGTGGCAGCTTTCGCAGCAACCAAAGTCAGATTGTGAGTGTGCGGTACAGTTTTGTTATATCCGCAGGTGTCGCAAACATTGTCAGAACCGTAATCGTGAGCCGCTTTGGTTGTTGTAGCATCGCAGCGAGTACATTTATGCCAGTGACCTGTGCTGTCGCCGGTCCAAGCGGTACTCCAATCGTGACCGAGAACTGCGATATTGTCAACAGTCTTGGTCTGTGTATTTGCCCAAGCTTCAGTAAAGGCTGCTGTATAGGTTGTTTCGCCCTTTGCTGTGCAGGTCGGAGCCTTTGTCTGTGCGCTTGTTACAGTAGCAGTTGCAGTTTCCTTATGACCTGCATCACGCTTACAGGTGCGTGTTGCTGTGCAAACGGTGTTGTCTGCATTCCAAGTGTAAGCAGGTGCGTTCCAATCGTGATTGAGAGGTGCAATCTCTACGCTTGTTTTATCGGTAATTTCTACCGATCCTGTTGCATCTGCGAACCACTTGTCACAGCCATCGCAGGTGTAGTATGCGGAATTGCCCGCAGTAGTGCAGGTGGCAGCTTTCGCAGCAACCAAAGTCAGATTGTGAGTGTGTTCTTCGTTTTTATTTTTGTAATAATATGTAACAACCGTTCCGTCCGAAACAATAGGTTTATTCAAGCCGTCAACCTTTATAAATTCATAATCATAAAGTGTTTTTGCCGGTGTTAAATCAAGCTTTGTGCCGTATGGCACGGTAAATGTTCCGCCGGCAGTGTTTGGAATTTCAGAGCCGTCCTCAAATTTATACTGAATTGAAACGGTTGTGTAGCGCTGTGTTTCCGTATTGTCGTCTGCAAGCACATTTCCGTTTTCATCGAGCACCTGAAATGCCACGGTATCGCCGCTCTTAAGCTGTGCATCAGACGGAATTTGATAAATAAGCGAGCAACTCTTTAAGCCTGAATTAAAGTCGCTTTTGATGTGATCCAAAGCACCGAGCGGCCAGAAATTTGCCTTATCATTCCAAACAGGAATGTCAAAGGTTTGTACTGTTTGAAGCGGATTCCCCGATGAATCGGTCGCAACGCTTCCGTCGGAGTGCTTAATCCACATTTTGAATTTTAATTGTCGTGCATTTTTATCTGAAATGTTTTGAATAACAGTTCTAAGCTCGATTTTTTTACCGTTCATATTAGTATTAAATCTGCTTTTGCTGTTGCCGCTCAAAAGTCGGTCATTGCGATTATATGTGTAATTATAATATGAACTTGTTTCAAGGTCGGTAAAATCAGACGGCTTTGAATAAGCACCCGTATATTCCTTAACCTCGGGAGTTGCAACATAAAGGTCTACATCCTTAACAAGCTGAGACATTCGCTTGAAGCCCTGCAAACGGCAAACCTCACAGAATTGATAGTTTGTGTCTCTCATTATGCACTCATAACTTGAAACAAGCATTTTTGAGCCGTAAGCATTGCGGCAGGTATAGGTGTTTCTAAAACCCAAAAGCTGTCGCCATTTTATCTTTTCCGGGTCTTCAACCGAGGAAAGATTGAGTGATTTAAGTTCCTTATCGTCAAGCAAATATCCGTTACTGTATTCATCACCGAGACCGAGCAAACCGTGTCCAAACTCGTGTGCAAAAGTTTTTGACGCACGATAACTGTCTGATGGCGAAATGAAATAATGGAAGCCGTATTCACGGTTATTATAAGCACCGCCGAAATCTGATTTTGTGTTTACAACCATAGCGAACTGAGCAATATAATCGTGAACATAATAATAAGGCTCATATTCCGAACCGGACGGAATTGTGTTTGGATCACACTTTTTTTTGATATGAGCATCGTGAATTTTCTCGATAAATTCAGGACCGATACATCTCTCAAAAATATGATTTTTCCACTGACTTCCGTGGAGATTATTAGAAATAACAGGCGAATTATATTTGTCGACTATAACATCAAAGAAGGTGCTTCCACCATTGTCAAAAGTCGATTCGGAAGCTGTGCAAAGAGCGTAAACATTGAATCTGTCGGCATAACTGCGATACGGTTCATATTTCATAGCGTCCTGCCAAAGTCGTTTGACATCATTGATGAATTTGCCCTGCTGACTTTTTGTGTATCCCTCGCCGCAAACGACAACAACCATATTTTCCGTGTCGCTGCGTGTTTTTTGGATGGTATAAACAGGGATGGTAGGATTAGAATATTTTCTGTCATTTGAATACCACGGGCCGAGGGTGAGCTGAATGCTTTGCTCGGTGCTGACATTCCAATCGGGATTTGCGTCCTCGGCAGGTTCCGAAATTGTATAATCATCCTCTTGCTTATTTGGAGCAGAGCCGATATAAGGACTGCTTTGTGAGCCGCTGCCGGAAGTTGTAACAAAATATTCGGAATCGAGATAAAATGCAGGTCTTACGCCCAAATCGGAATACCACGGAGCATAACGACCGACCTGACCCGATGAACTGATATAACGCATATCGTGATTGCAATCGGTAACAGGAGTGCGAAGCCAATAAGGCCAAGCCATACCGTCATTATTATACGCAACATAATAACCTTTGAGATTTTTCCACACGGCATTAGCCTGCTTTACATCAAGAAGAAAAACCTTTTCGGTTGTAGTTTCAAAATATGAACTGTCGTAGTTTGCCACCGCTTCCGAAATATCGGTGTAGTATAACAAATCCGAATTTGCGTCTCCATCAACTATGCCCTTGTTGTATTCGGGATGAGAAACGAGAGAACGCTGGGTAACGGTTTTCATTGCCGCAATTTCAGATTTTGAAAAAGCGTTGAGAAAACCCGCTTTTTCGTTGTACGCTCCCACACCGCTTACATATCCGTCTTTCGGAGGGTTGCCGCAAAGCCAATCGACTTTGCCTTCAGCTGCGGTCGAATTTAACCAAGAACGCATATTGCTGTCTTTCCAATAGTTAGAACCGTAATCATCACGCTTATAGCTTCTGCTGTGTGATTTTGAATTGCTGTTGTCATTTGTTTTGGCATCATATGCAAGGGTGTCAACAATTTTGTCTGCAAGCATAAGCGGTCCGTTATTGTCAATGCTTACACATCGCCAAAGAATTGAGGCATTGTTATACGCGCCCATTTTAACATAGTCGCCAACTTTAATATCGGGCTTTGATGCCGCCTGAATGGTCATCGGCAAAACGGAAATTGCCATGCACAATGCCAAGAATATTGCCGTTATTTTTTTCGTCATTAAGGAACCTCCTTTATAAGCTATATATTTGCTTTTATTATATTATAAAGTGTTGTATGTGTCAATGAAAATCCAATTAAATTTATGTTATTTTTACAGCCGACACATTTAATATTACACGAAGAAGAAAATCTTATTAAATATGCAAAAAGGCTTCTGCCCAAAACAGGGCAGAAGCCTTATAAATTATGCGATTTTTAGGTTTAGTTGCAAGCCAAGGGGGACTATTTCATCTGCCCGAAAACATGTTTTTGAAAAAAGTGTTGCAAAAGCGGTTGAACACAAAGATTTTCATATCCGATAAGCCTGAATTTTGCGGCGCAATCGGTGCGGGATTGTTTGCCGTTGACAGCGACAGATTGTTGGAAAGGTTCGAATGTAACGCCTTGAACATAAACCCGAAAAATCTTGTGATTTTAATCGGAACGAATGACATCGGCATAGGAGTTCCGACCGAGTACACCTTGAAAAATATACGAGTACACCTTGAAAAATATAAAAGAAATTTTGCAAAGAACGCAGACACTTTGCCCGAATACCGCCGTAAAAAGCAGTATTCGGGCATAAAAATAGGCTGAAAGTAAAACTTCCAGCCTTGTGGCAGATTATATCAACCTGTCAAGTCACGGTAGTATTTGCTTTGCAAATCTCCACCTTAAAGACTTGACAGAACGATGTTACGGGTTTAATTGCATTATAAACCCGTAATAAGAACATCACCCATTTTGAATGGGACTTGATCACCTTACACCGAGGTGTATAAAGAAACTCTAAATCCGCATTATCATTTACAGCAGGGTAGTGCATCATTTAGTGACGAAGAATATAAAAGCTTATTATTCAATCGGATTCAAACTGAATGCAGGTCTCATATATTCTATTGCTTCCTGTTATATACATTCATTGATAATATTTGATATGTCGTCATTTATACAGATGGACTTATGCCGTATTTCGGGCGGACAATTCGCTTGTCCGTTATTGACACAAGTATAGGAGGCATAAAGATTTGAAAAATGGACGGACATAAAAGATGTCCATTACACTATCGGAAAATCAGCAAGGAAGTTTCATAGTAACCTTTGCGCCG